>ERZ779876.1322-NODE-1322-length-21866-cov-12.911100_pt1 | contig 21866 bp, 15 predicted proteins | sample MGYA00511068_ERZ779876 | MGnify/ENA primary metagenome ERZ779876 (study PRJEB29588, sample SAMEA1970858) | human gut metagenome | biome: human gut; feature: human-associated habitat; material: faeces | place: Denmark | collected 2008/2010 ...
TACTACTATGTCAGGACGAGCGGCGAGGTGGTTCACGGTCGCAACTACTGGATCACCAAGACCAATGGTCTGATGGGGGAGCGGAGCTATCAGTTTGCCGAGGACGGCAAGATGATTAACCCCGAAATCAAGAACCTCAGTAAGAACGGCATCGTAGCAGAGGACGGCAGCCTGTACTACTACAGAGACGGCGTTCGCTACTACGCCGGTCTGATCGAGATCGACGGCAGTTACTACTATGTCAGGACGAGCGGCGAGGTGGTTCACGGTCGCAACTACTGGATCACCAAGACCAATGGTCTGATGGGGGAGCGGAGCTATCAGTTTGCCGAGGACGGCAAGATGATTAACCCCGAAATCAAGAACCTCAGTAAGAACGGCATCGTAGCAGAGGACGGCAGCCTGTACTACTACAGAGACGGCGTTCGCTACTACGCCGGTCTGATCGAGATCGACGGCAGTTACTACTATGTCAGGACGAGCGGCGAGGTGGTTCACGGACGCAACTACTGGATCACCAAGACCAACGGACTGATGCCGGAGAAGAGCTACACTTTCGGCGCGGACGGAAAGATGGCACAGTGAATCAACAACCTGCCGCATGGTGTCAAAGTACCATGCGGCAGGCAAGGGAAGTATCTGCTTCTCCACATTTTAGGACAGAAAGTGGGGCGATGTAATTGGCTGATAAACTTCCGCTTTTGTTGCTGTTGGCGGCAGGCGCAACGTTTACCTCCGTGTGGCTTATCCTGTTGCGCAAGCGGCTGAACATGGCGTGGTATGTGGCGATACCGATTGCAATCGTCCATACGCTCTACGGCGTGCTGACTGTCAAGGTGTTTGCGTTTTTGGAAACCGGGTTTGACAAGGCAAGTATCGGGAACATGAGCCTGTTCGGCGGAGTGTTTTTCATGCCGCTGGCGTATTGGCTCGGTGCCAAAATATCCAGGAGACCAACGGGTGAGGTTTTTGACATTTTCGCGCCGTGCATGATTTTCACGGTTATGTGTGCCCGGGTCAACTGTATTCTGTCCGGCTGTTGCCGGGGGATGCTGATTCCGGGGACGAACGCGATGCGCTTCCCGACGCGGGAGGTAGAGCTCGTGTTTTATGTGATTCTGCTTGCCGTTCTGTGTCCGCAGATCTGGAAGGGCAGGCTGAAGGGACGTGCATATCCTATTTACATGATGGCTTATGGAATATTCCGATTTGTAAATGAATTCTTCCGGGAAGCGGACACGCAGATGGTATTCCATCGGTCACACATATGGGCAGTGCTTGCTCTGATTATCGGCACCGCTGTAAACGCAGAGATTCAATCCGGAAAATCAAAAGAGAAGAGGAGAAAATGACTATGATCAAACGAATTACCAAACGATTCCTGTCGTTGCTGTTGGCTACCGTTATGGTTCTGGCATTGGTGCCTGTCATAACGGTACCGGCCCATGCGGAGACCAGCGGTTCCGTGACCGGTCTGGCTGACGAGAACATTGGACTGAGTTTTACAGGCAACGCAGATGATGCTTGGTCGGCCAATGGTACGAGCATTATCGGTGCAGCTACCAGCACAGGTGGAACATGCAGCGATACATCCCATGAATCCACACTGACAATTACAAATAAGAAGTCGACAACAGCAACCCTTTCCTTTGACTACTCTATTGAGCAGAACAACGGTACGATCAAAGTAAATGGGAAGGCTGTCACAGCAAACGGCAGCTTCACCAAAGAGCTTGCCGCCGGTGGAACAGTAACAGTTTACATTGAGTCCGGAAGCACAAGCGGTGCCACAAAAATTACTATGACCAATGTTGCACTGGTCTCAGATGTAACTGCGACCACGACCTTTGTGCCTGCCGAAAATGGTACCTATACAGTAGATGGCAAGACTGTTACACAGGAATACAGCAACACGCAAAGTTCCATGACTGCCTATCAAGTGGTGGCAACCCCGGCAGATGGTTATCAGTTCCTTGGCTGGTACAATCTGACCACCGGCAAGTGCATAGCAACTGCCGCAAGCACTGCGCTGAATGTTGAAAGCAACTGCACCATTACAGCAAAATTTGCAAGCAAAACCGTTGCGCTTTTTGAGACTGGCGGCCAGCGGTTTGATGATTTGAACGAAGCTGTTACCTACGCAGAGGCAAACAGTCAGTCCAAGATTACCTTGGCTACTGATGGCTCCATCAGCGGTACTTATACTATTCCGACTGGAATTACACTGCTGATTCCGTTTGATGAGGCGGGAACGCTGTTTACGGATGCTCCTGCGGCAATTCGCACGGCCCCAGCGTCTAAGCCTTTCCGGACACTGACGATGAGCGAAGGCACTTCCATCACCGTCAATGGTGCCATCAGCCTGGGCGGCAGATATTTTGCAGCTGGCGGCGGTCAGCAGGGTCGTCCTGTGGGCGATTATGGCTATATTAAAATGGCGGATAACAGCTCTATCACGGTGAAGAACGGCGGAAATCTCTATGCATGGGGCTTTATTTCCGGTAGCGGTTCTGTTCTGGCGGAATCCGGTGCAACCGTGTATGAGTTCTACCAGATTGCGGATTTCCGCGGCGGCAGTGCTTCTAATACCATAGTCAACAGTGGTAAAAAGGTATTTCCGTTTTCACAGTATTTCGTTCAGAATATTGAGGTGCCTCTGACGCTGAATTCCGGCGCCAATGAAAAGGTTTTCAGCGGCGTTTATGCAATGAGTACCACATATACCACCTCCATCAATTTCATTGGCAACGAGGGTATGTTCAAAGTAGTCTCCGGAAGCTTCACCAAAGACTACGATGAAAAGACGGATCGTCTGATTCTGACTGTGAACGGCGAAGCAGAACTGAACTCTCTTGCTCTGAAGTTAGCTGGTTTGAGTGTCAACTCCGCGAGTTATGTACTGCCCATCACCAACAACATTTCTATCAACATTCAGTCCGGAAAGGTCACCATCAACCAGGATACCGCACTGTTGGCTGGTGTTGAGGTGAGCATTGCCGAGGGTGCTGACTTGACGGTCTCCGGTGGAAAAAATGTCTACATTTATGACGGCGATGAATGGAACTCCGATAACTTTGTCTGGGGGCCCTGCAAGTTCAAGTCTGTTGCCTATGCGCCCGGTAAAGCCTATAACCGCACCAATGCAGACCTGAAGGATGCCAAGGTGGATGTAAACGGCAGCCTGAAGGCTATCGGTGCTATCTACACTACTAAGGGCGGCGCAGACATCTGCTCCAGCAACGGAACCGGCAAATATGTTCAGCAGGGTACACCCGGCACGGCGACCGCAACCTATCAGTATAATGCGAACGGGAATAATGCGGTGACCATCCCCATCACCCCCGCCAAGCTGCACAACGCCGACGGCTCCTACACCGAGACGAAGACTGCCAAGGCTGGCGATGTTATCAACTATGTCAAAGGCGTATGGGGCGGCAAGCCTTGCTCACATGAGAACACAGAACTTCGTAATGCCAAGGAAGCAACCTGCACCGTGTCCGGCTATACCGGCGACACCTACTGCAAGGATTGCGGCGAGAAAATAGGCACCGGCACGGCTATTCCCGCCAAGGGACACACCGAGGTCATCGACCCGGCAGTTGAACCCACCTGCACCGAACCCGGCAAGACTGAGGGTAAGCATTGCTCTGTCTGTGACAAGGTCATCGTTGCACAGGAGGTCATCCCTGCCAAGGGACACACCGAGGTCATTGACCCGGCAGTTGAACCCACCTGCACCGAACCCGGCAAGACCGAGGGCAAGCACTGCTCCGTCTGCAACAAGGTCATCGTTGCACAGCAGGAAATTTCCGCGAAGGGACACACCGAGGTCATCGACCCGGCAGTCGACCCCACCTGCACCACACCCGGCAAGACCGAGGGCAAGCACTGCTCGGTCTGCAACGCGGTCATCGTTGCACAGCAGGAAATTCCCGCAAAGGGACACACCGAGGTCATCGACCCGGCAGTTGAACCCACCTGCACCGAGCCCGGCAAGACCGAGGGCAAGCATTGCTCCGTCTGCCACGAGATTCTTGTTGCACAGGAAGTTATCCCTGCCAAGGGGCATACGGAAGTAATCGACGAAGCTGTTGTAGCTACCTGCACCGAACCCGGCAAGACTGAGGGTAAACACTGCTCCGTCTGCAATGAGATTCTTGTTGCACAGGAAGTTATCCCTGCCAAGGGGCATACGGAAGTAATCGACGAAGCTGTTGCAGCTACCTGCACCACACCCGGCAAGACCGAAGGCAAACATTGCTCGGTTTGCAATGAAGTGCTTGTAGCGCAGGAAGAGATTCCTGCTAAGGGGCATACGGAAGTAATCGACGAAGCTGTTGAAGCTACTTGCACCACACCCGGCAAGACCGAGGGCAAGCACTGCTCCGTCTGCAATGAGATTCTTGTTGCACAGGAAGTTATCCCTGCCAAGGGGCATACGGAAGTAATCGACGAAGCTGTTGTAGCTACCTGCACCGAACCCGGCAAGACTGAGGGTAAACACTGCTCCGTCTGCAATGAGATTCTTGTTGCACAGGAAGTTATCCCTGCCAAGGGGCATACGGAAGTAATCGACGAAGCTGTTGCAGCTACCTGCACCACACCCGGCAAGACCGAGGGCAAGCATTGCTCCGTCTGCCACGAGATTCTTGTTGCTCAGGAAGTGATTCCCGCAACGGGGCACAAGGAGGAGATCCGTAACGCGGTCGAGCCTACGCTCACAACGCCCGGCTACACCGGTGACAAATACTGCTCTGTCTGCAATGAACTGATCGAGAAGGGCTCGGAGATTCCCAAGACCGGAGTCACTATCACTTGGAAGAATGAGAATGGTAGTGTCCTGGGCACTGATACGATTCTTAAGGGATCCGTTCCCCAATATACCGGCGAGGATCCGAAGAAGAACGAGGATAAGCACCACAGTTACGAGTTCAAGGGTTGGGATAAGGAGCTTGCAGCCGTAAGCGAAGATACCGTCTATACCGCGCAGTTCACTTCGGTCGGCAAGAACGGTCTGTGCCAGGAAGACAACGGCACGTATTGGTTGGAAAACGGTCGGCATGTACGGGACAAGGGCCTTACACAGGTGAAGGATGCGAACGGTCACAATCTGTACTACTACTTTGATGTGGACGGCAAGGCTGTGAAGAATGTGTTGCCGGATGGCGGTAAGGACTTCTGGATCCCTGCGGAAAAGACCAACGGGTTGTTGCCTGAGTGGGGGTACTACTTCGATGAAAACGGCGTGATTCCCCATGACGAGCAGTTCCAGAACGGCATTGTCGAGGAAGGCGGCGTCAAGTACTACTACATCGACGGTATCCGTGTTCACATGGGTATGTTCAAACTTGATGGCAGTTTCTATTACGCCAAATCGGATGGTGCGCTGATTGTCAACCGGACCTACTATTGCGAACGGATGAGTGACAGCGGTCTCCCGGAGGGTACGTATAGCTTTGATGCAGACGGAAAGCTCAAGAACGGTATCGTTGCAGAGAACGACAGTCTGTACTACTACCTGAACGGTGCACTGCATTATGCCGGTCTGATTGAGATTGACGGCAGCTACTACTATGTCAGGACGAGCGGCGAGGTGGTTCACGGCCGCAGCCACTGGATCACCAAGACCAACGGCCTGATGAGTGAGCGGAGTTATCAGTTTGCCGAGGACGGCAGGATGATTGATCCCGAAATCAAGGATACCAGCAAGGACGGCATCGTGCAAGAGAACGATAGCCTGTACTACTACAGGGATGGCGTTCGCTATTATGCCGGTCTGATCGAGATCGACGGCAGCTATTACTACGTCAGGACGAATGGCGAGGTGGTTCATGGTCGTAGCTATTGGATCACCAAGACCAACGGTCTGATGGGTGAGCGGAGCTATCAGTTTGCCGAGGACGGCAAGATGATTAACCCCGAAATCAAGGATACCAGCAAGGACGGCATCGTGCAAGAGAACGATAGCCTGTACTACTACAGGGATGGCGTTCGCTATTATGCCGGTCTGATCGAGATCGACGGCAGCTATTACTACGTCAGGACGAGCGGCGAGGTGGTTCACGGACGCAACTACTGGATCACCAAGACCAACGGACTGATGCCGGAGAAGAGCTATACCTTTGATGACAATGGAAGAATGACTGTTGATTGATATCGTAATCTGATGCGTCGTTCCTGCGCCGAGGGGGAAAATATCTCCCTCGGTGCAGGGCGATGCCTGATAGGAAGTGAATTCGTGAAGGTTCTGCAAATCAACAGTGTGTATGGCGTTGGAAGCACCGGAAAAATAACGCAAGCGCTGCACACCGCGCTGCTTACAGATGGCGCTGATTCTATTGTCCTGTATGGGCGCGGACCGGATGCGGATGCGCCTGGCGTCTACCGCCTTTGCCGTAATTTGTATGGAAGGGCGAACAGCCTGCTCTCGCGGCTCACCGGGCTCAGATACGGTGGCTGCAACCTTGCGACGGGCAAAGCCCTTCGCATTCTTTCAAAAGAACAACCGGATGTGGTGCATCTGCAATGCATCAACGGCAATTTCATAAATATTTACAGACTGATTTCCTGGTTGAAGGAGCATCAGATCCCTACTGTTGTAACGTTGCATGCGGAATTCATGTATACAGCCAACTGTTCCCATGCCTTTGACTGTGAACGCTGGAAGAGCGGCTGTGGCAGGTGTCCACGACAGTATGCGGCAAGTAAAAGCCTGCTGTTTGATCGCACACATGCGAGTTTCCTCAGAATGCAGCGTGCTTTTTCCGGATTTGATACCAACCTGCGCATCGTATCTGTTTCGCCTTGGCTGATGGAACGTGCCAAAAGCTCCCCGATTTTTGCTGACAATAGCCATTGTGTCATTCTGAACGGTATTGATACCGAGATCTTCCGCCCATGCAGAGCAGAAGATCTGAAGGAACTGCACAATGTTTCTTATAAAAGGGTAATCTTCCATGCCACTGCCATGTTCAGCGATGAAAAGGAAGATCCCAAAGGCGGCTGGTACGTGTTGCGACTCGCGGAAGAAATGCCGGACGCCGTTTTCGTTGTGGCTGGGAAGCACCGGCTGCACGGTAGTCTTCCCGCAAATGTTATCCTGCTGGGAGAGATCCGCGACCAGTTGCTTCTCGCACGCTATTATAGCCTTGCCGATCTGACGGTACTGACAAGCAAGCGTGAAACTTTCTCTTTGATTTGCGCGGAGAGCCTTTGTTGCGGAACTCCGGTGGCTGGCTTCTGTGCCGGTGCGCCGGAACAGATATCCATCCCGCAGTACAGCCGCTTTGTTCCGAACGGAGAGCTGGATGCCTTACGGGAATGCATCGGGCAGATGCTTGCGATCCCGTATGACGGGCGGCAGATTGCGCAGGCGGCGCATAAGCTCTATGCAAAAGAGACTATGATTCATAAATACAAGGCACTCTATCAGGAGGTTCTATGCGGCGAGCAAAGATAGTGCTGTTGCGCCTGGATTATCTGCTCGGAACGGCAATCATTATCTGTCAGATACTATATATACGCCAAATGGTAAGCATTCTCTTCTATCTCAGCTTTTTGGTTTCTATCGCACTGTGGATTTGCACAACGACAGAATCATTGGACGGGCTGGATCGTTTGACTGTCGCGATTATCATGCTGGCGCTTATCCATGTTGCCATCAACGCAGCCATTACCGATGCGGTTTTTTCTTTTGAGTACCTGAAGAAATACATCATGTTTTGCTGCAGCATGGTTTTTCTTTCGGCAATCCGGCGAATTTCGTTGGATCGGGGGACATTTCGTTTTCTGGAGGTTCTTTTTCTCATTGTCGGGATTTTCATGCTGTTCATGTTTTTCTTCCGAAATCAGCAGATGCACCTGCTCAATGGCAGATATACACGTTACCTTACCTTCCGCTTTAACAATCCGAATCTGACAGCGCTGTTTCTTGCCTGTATGACGATGTTCCTTGAGGTTGCAGCTTTTCAGGAAAGACGCATTCCCATGAAAATACTGCTGTATGCTGTGGCTGCCGCCGAGCTTGTGTTTCTTTTTCTGACAAAGTCCAGAAATGCGCTTTTGGCAGTAGGTCTTTTCACAATTGTTGCGATTTGGTTCCTTCTGCGAAGGAGGCGTATCGCTTTTCGGAAGGGCGTGCTTGGACTGGTAGCAGTTTTTCCCATCCTGTTCGCGATTGCGTACCTGTTTTTTATCGACAACGCCGACTCTGTGGAGCTGCTTTCCTTCTTTGCCGGTGAGGGAAAGCTATTGAATTCCAGAAGTAAAGTCTGGAAAGCCGCCTTTCAGGCATTTGAGTCCTCCCCTGTATTCGGAGCCTACTATCAGATTAGCGGCGGAACCGGGCTGTCCCAGATGCACAACACGCACGTGGATATTTTGACTTCCTATGGGTTGTCCGTTCTGGTTTTGGTATGCGTATACCTTTATTTGCTCATGAGGGACAGTCAAATGAAAGTAAAGCCTTCGGCGTCAAGCACCCCCTTGCTCGGCTTCATTTGCGCGCTTTTTCTCGGAGTCGGCGAGGCGGCATTGTTTTCCGGCGGATTGAGTGTATATCTTTTCTTCGGAATTTTCCTGGCGATGACAGATAAAGGCGAAGAAACAGACGAAGAACGAAGAACGGAGGCTCCCCGTGCGCGTAGCTTTTCTCAGTAACTACTTCAATCACCACCAGAAACCTGTGTCTGACGCTTTGATGTCCGGCACTGCGCAGTATACCTTTATTTCCACGCAGAAATTGGATGTCGAGCGCAAGGCTCTTGGATGGACCTCGGATACAGATGTCCCGTATGTCTGCACCGCAGACGGGACGGCGGAGTATGCTGTTCTGCGTCAAAGTGACGTGGTCATTGTCGGCTCTGCGCCCGAAGCGCTGGCGCAATGGGCGGCCCGGAGATGCAAACTGCTCTTCCGTTACTCCGAGCGTCCGCTGAAGGACGGGAATCCGCCGGCAAAGTTCCTGCCGCGCTTCCTCAAATGGCATTATTACAATCCGCCGTGGCGGAAGACCTATATGCTCTGCGCCAGTGCTTTTACGGCGGGAGATTACGCGAAATTCGGGCTTTTTCGCGGGCGATGCTATAAATGGGGCTATTTCCCGGAGACGGTACGGTATCCGGATGTGAACGCGCTGATCGACCGCAAGGAAAAAGCGACCATCCTGTGGTGCGGACGCTATCTGGACTGGAAGCACCCGGATGATGTGATTGAGGTCGCAAGACGGCTCCGGGACGCGGGCTGCTGCTTCCGGATCGAGATGATCGGCTCCGGCGAAATGGAGCCGCGGCTCAGGCAGTTGGCGTCGGAAGCGGGGCTTTTGGATACAAGCATACAGTTCCTCGGCGCCATGTCCCCGGAGGATGTGCGCCGACACATGGAAAAGGCGGGCATCTACCTGTTTACCAGTGACCGGCAGGAGGGCTGGGGCGCTGTTCTGAACGAGGCTATGAACAGCGGCTGTGCGGTCGTTGCCGGCGATGCGGCAGGGGCAACGCCCTTCCTTGTACAGGACGGCGCAAACGGAAGCGTGTATCATAGCGGCGATGTGCAGGAGTTGTACGAAAAGGTGCGGCGGTTGCTGGATGATCCGTCCACGCAACGCGCATTCGGATCAGCCGCCTACCGGACCATCACCGGTCTATGGAATGCGGAGACTGCCGCGGAGCGCTTTTTGCAGCTGTCGCAGGCACTGCTGGACGGGCGTGACGCGACAAAGCTGTTTGCGGACGGTCCCTGCAGCCCGGCGAGCCTGTTGCGGGAAGATTGGTACAGGAAATGAAGCTGAGATCTATCAAAAAACGGATTGTGCTCCACATGGTCAACCATACTTTGGCAGGGACGCGTTTCTTTGCCGTCAAAAGGCGCCTTCTGCGCTCCATCGGCTATGAGATCGGCGACAATACCAAGATCGTCGGGCCCATTCATAACACCGGAACGCTCTGCATCGGCGCGGATTGCTGGGTCGGATGCAACCTGACAGTCTCCGGAAACGGGACGGTCACGATCGGCGACAACTGTGACATTGCCCCGGACGTCACCTTTCTGACAGGCGGACACCGGATCGGGAGTCACGCCCGGCGCGCGGGCGAGGGGGAGACATACCGCATTTCCGTAGGCAACGGCGTCTGGATCGGCGCGCACGCGACTGTTTTGAACAATACCGGCATCGGGGACGGAAGCGTCATTGCCGCCTGCGCCTGCGTTCGCAGGGACGTGCCGGCAGACACGATGGTCGCCGGCGTCCCTGCCAGAGTGATAAAGGAGCTTGAGGATCTTGCTACAGACGCTCAGAAAGAATAAAGTCGTCAAAAACGCGGGCTGGATCATAGCCGGCAAGGTGGCAAACAAACTGCTGGCTTTTGTGGTCGGTGTTTTTGCGGCGCGCTACCTGGGACCGGGCAATTACGGTCTGATCAATTACGCGGCGGCGTATGCGACCTTTTTTGCTTCCCTCTGCACGCTTGGCATCAACAGCATCCTCGTCAAAAACTTCGTGGATCATCCGGAGCAGGAAGGCGAAACAATCGGGACAACCCTGCTTCTGCGGGCTGTTTCCAGCCTGTTCTCGGCTTTGGCTATCGTCGGCATCGTAAGCGTTGTGGACAAGGGGGAGCCGCTGACCGTTGCGGTCGTGGCACTGTACAGCATCGGACTTGTCTTTCAGGTATTTGATACGCTGAATTATTGGTTCCAGTCCCGGCTTCAGTCCAAATATTCTGCCATTGCCGAGCTGGTGTCGTATGCGGCGATGTCCGCGTACAAGATTATTCTGCTGGCGCTCGGAAAAAGCGTGGAGTGGTTCGCCGTTGCAAGCGCGCTGGATTACATCGTGCTGGCGGTATTTTTGCTGATTGCCTATTTCCGGAACGGCGGGGTGCGGTTTTGTTGCTCCTTGAAAAAGGCAAGGGAACTCCTGCAAAGCAGTTACAGCTTCATTATCGCCGGTCTGATGGTGTCTGTTTACGCCTGCACGGACAAGCTGATGCTCAAGCAGATGCTCGGGGCTGATGCCGTCGGGCACTACTCTCTTGCCTCAACGGTCAGCGTTTCGTGGGCTTTTTTACTCTCGGCGATCATTGATTCGCTTTACCCCGAGATCGTGCAGAGCTTCCGGAAGGATCGCCTGCGCTACGAAAGGAAGAACCGACAGCTCTACGCAATCGTTATATATGCATCCCTGTTCGTATCCGCTTTGATATGCCTTATTGCAAAGCCCTTTGTTGTGACTCTGTACGGGGAGAAATACCTGGCGGCTGTCATGCCGTTGCGCATTGTGGTCTGGTACACGGCGTTCTCCTATCTCGGTGTTGCCAGAAACGCATGGATGGTGTGCGAGAATCAGCAGAAGTACCTCAAGTATCTGTACATCAGCGCCGCCGCGCTCAACGTTGTGCTGAACCTTGCCCTGATCCCCCTGTGGGGCGCGTCCGGGGCTGCCGCGGCATCCCTGATTACGCAGGCATCCACCACGATCCTGCTTCCGGCGCTGATCCGCCCACTGCGTCCGAACGCAAAACTGATGCTGGATGCCGTTCTCTTGCGCGGCGTACTGCCGGGGAAAGCAAGGGAACGCTGACCGGGGCAGCGGCACCGCTTCGGCGCCCGCAAGCAACCGGCGTTTCCAAAAAATAATCACACAGAGGAGTAAGACCAGATGATATCCTTCCAGAATCAAACGCTCCTGATTACCGGCGGGACAGGCTCCTTCGGGAACGCCGTTCTGCACCGCTTTCTGACTACCGACATTGCGGAGATCCGCATCCTCTCGCGGGATGAGAAGAAGCAGGACGATATGCGGCATACATATCAGACCATCATGCCGGAGTATGCGGAAAAAATCCGGTTCTACATAGGCGATGTGCGGGATTATACCTCGATTGTAAACGCGTTCCGCGGCGTGGACTACGTGTTTCACGCCGCCGCGCTCAAGCAGGTGCCCTCCTGCGAGTTCTACCCCATGGAGGCGGTCAAGACCAACGTGGTCGGCTCGGACAATGTCATCTCTGCCTGCGTTGCCAACCATGTACGGAAGGCAATCTTCCTGTCCACCGACAAGGCAGCCTACCCGATCAACGCCATGGGTATGACCAAAGCCGTTATGGAGAAGAATGTGATTGCCCGCTCCCGGCAGATGCTGGCAGGGGATCCCGTTCTGTGCCTGACGCGGTACGGCAATGTCATGGCGTCCCGCGGTTCGGTTATTCCCCTGTTCTGCGACCAGATTGACGAGGGAAAGCCCCTGACCGTCACGAACCCGGATATGACCCGCTTCATGATGACGTTGGAGGATGCCGTTGACCTTGTTCTCTACGCCTTTGAGCACGGCGAGCAGGGTGACCTGTTCGTGCAGAAAGCCCCTGCCGTGACCATCGGGACATTGGCGCAGGCGGTGCTGGAGCTGAAGCATGCGGATCTGGGCATAACGACCATCGGGACGCGGCACGGCGAGAAGCTCTTTGAGGTGCTGGTGACGGCAGAGGAGATGCTTCGGGCGGAAGATCTGCCCGGGTTCTTCCGCATTCCGGCGGACAACCGGAACCTGAACTATGACAACTATTTCAGCAAGGGAAATCCGGAACTCGGCAGGATCGGGGCGTACACCTCCCACAATACCAGCCGGCTGTGTGTGGAGGAAATGAAGCAATTACTGCTGAAGCTCAGGCTGTTCGGAGGTTCCTGCTGATGAACATTCTGATAACAGGTGCGCGCGGATTCGTGGGGAAGAATCTGACGGAGGCGCTCAAAGCTATCCGCGACGGCAAGGATCGCACCCATCCGGAACTGGAAATCCGGGATATCTGCGGGTACGATACCGACAACACGCCGGAGCAGCTTGCAGATTTCTGCAAAACAGCGGATTTTGTGTTCCATCTCGCGGGCGTGAACCGCCCGAAAACGGCAGAGGAATACCTCCCCGGCAACACCGGCTCACTGGAAATACTGCTGACCGCCCTGAAGCAGGCAGGCAACCGCTGTCCCGTGATGCTGGCAAGCTCGGCGCAGGCGTCGCTTGTCGGGCGTTACGCAGGCAGTGCGTATGGCAAAGCCAAGCGCGCCTGCGAGGAGCGGCTGCGCGCCCATGCCGCCGAAACCGGCGCGGAGGCGCTGATTTACCGCTTCCCCAATGTCTTCGGGAAATGGTGCCGCCCGAACTATAATTCTGCCGTGGCGACCTTCTGCCACAATATTGCCCGCGATCTGCCGATCACGGTCAGCGATCCGGCAACAGAGCTGGAGCTGCTCTATATCGACGATCTGGTCGCGGAACTGCTGGGCGCGCTGTCCGGGCAGGCACACCGCTGCGAGTATGACGGACTGACGCCGGTTCCCGGTGAGCGCTTCTGCCATGTGCCGGTGACGCACCGCGTGACACTGGGCAGGATCGTCGCGCTGCTGCGCAGTTTCCGCGCCCAGCCCGAGACGCTGCTGCTTCCGGATATGCCTGCGGGCAGTCTGGAAAAGAAGCTGTATTCCACCTATCTTTCCTACCTGCCGCAGGAAAAAGTCGCATTTCCCCTGCAGATGAATGCGGACGCGCGCGGCAGCTTTACGGAGCTTCTGAAGACGCGGAGCTGCGGACAGTTTTCCGTGAATATCACGAAGCCCGGCGTGACCAAGGGACAGCACTGGCACAACAGCAAGTGGGAGTTTTTCATTGTCGTTGCCGGTCACGGACTGATCCGCGAACGCCGGCTGGACTCGGATGAGGTTCTGGAATTCGAGGTAAGCGGCGAGCGCATCGAGGCTGTCCATATGCTGCCGGGGTATACCCACAGCATCACGAACCTCAGCGATACCGACACGCTGGTAACAGTCATGTGGGCAAACGAATGCTTTGATCCGAACCGACCGGATACCTACTTTGAGGAGGTGTAGACATTAGACATGGGGAAGCTGAAGCTGATGACTATCGTCGGCACGCGGCCGGAGATCATCCGGCTGTCTGCCACAATCAAATGCTGTGACCGGTACTTCGAGCAGATCCTCGTACACACCGGTCAGAACTATGACTATACCCTCAATCAGGTGTTTTTTGACGATCTCGGTCTCCGGGCGCCGGACTATTATCTGGATGCCGTGGGTGACGACCTCGGCGCAACAATCGGGAACATCATCGAGCGCTCCTATAAGCTGATGGTGCAGGTAAAGCCGGATGCGGTGCTGGTTCTGGGCGACACCAACTCCTGCCTGTCCGTAATCGGTGCAAAGCGACTGCACATCCCGATCTTTCACATGGAGGCAGGAAACCGCTGTAAGGACGAATGCCTTCCGGAGGAAACCAACCGCCGCATCGTGGATATCATCAGCGACGTCAATCTCTGCTATTCGGAGCACGCGCGCCGCTATCTGATGGAGTGCGGCATGCCGAAGGAACGCACCTTTGTGGTGGGCAGCCCCATGGCGGAGGTTCTGCGAGCCAACCTGGAGAGAATTGAAGCGAGCGATATCCATAAGCGTCTGGGACTGACCAAGGGGCGGTACATCCTGCTGTCTGCCCATCGGGAGGAGAATATTGACACGGACGCCAATTTTGCCGCACTGTTTACAGCCATCAACGCCATGGCTGAAAAGTACGATATGCCGATTCTCTACTCCTGCCATCCGCGGAGCAGGAAACGGCTGGAGGCGACCGGCTTCCGGCTGGATCCGCGCGTAATCGCCCATGAACCGCTGGGATTTCACGATTATAACTGCCTCCAGATGCATTCGTTTGCGGTCGTATCCGACAGCGGGACGTTGCCGGAGGAAAGCAGCTTTTACCTGTCGGTGGGGAAGCCCTTCCCCGCTGTCTGCATCCGCACGTCCACCGAGCGCCCCGAGGCGCTGGACGCGGGGTGCTTCGTGCTTGCCGGCATCCGGACCGAGCAGCTGCTGCAGTCAATCGACCTTGCCGTAAGTATGCAGAAAAACGGCAGTCTCGGCACGCCCGTGCCGGATTATACTGCCGAAAATGTGTCTGTGAAGGTTGCCCGCATCATCCAAAGCTACACCGAGGTCGTGAATCGCTTCGTGTGGAGGAAGGAGTGAGGAGCGGTTTCCACCTGCCGACTCCCCTCATCTCCCCCGGATCCAATCCCCGGACGCCAGCCGCTCAGCGTCCGGGAGTTTTTTTGCCCGGTTTCAGCTCACTCAGCAGAACCGCGGCAAGAATAACGGCAAAGCCGATCATTTCCTGCAGGCTGGGGCGTTCCCGGTAGAACAGCATGGAGAAAGCGACGCCGAACACCGCCTCCGTGCTCAGGATGAGTGACGAAGTGTTTGCGGTCGTGTATTTGATACCGATATTCATCAGCACAAAGGCGAGCGCGGTTACGAAGACGGTGATGTAGACCAGCGCCAGCAGCGTGCGCCCGGAAAAGTTCACGGTTGGCGTTTCCGTAGCCAGCGAGCAGGCGAAGCAAACGGCGAACGCCGTCAGGAACTGGATGGCTGTGTGCAGGATAACGTCCTCGTCTGCGCACCATTTTTCCACAGCGGCAATCTGCAGGGCAAAGAATACGCCGCCGATCAGCGTCAGCCCTTCGCCGGAAAACGTGAAGCGCAGCCCCGTGTCCAGACTGATCAGACCGATGCCGGCAAGGCAGGCAATCGCCGCGATGATGTTGTAGCCGTCGGGGCGTCTTTTCGTGAACGCAAAGCTGAGAAACGGAACGAGGACACAGTACACCGTGGTCAGGAATGCGCTGGTTCCGGGCGTGGTGTTCGTCAGCCCGACTGTCTGAAAAATATATGCCAGCGCGAGAAAAAGACCGGTCAGCGCGCCGGTGCCGAGACAGCGGCGGTTCAATCTGCGCAGGTAAGGTGCCCGGACAGCCAGCAGGATCAGACCGGCGAAAAAGAACCGGATGCTGAGCAGCAGGAACAGCGGCACCTCGTCCAGCGTATTCTTCAGCACGAAGTAAGAACTGCCCCACAGGATTGCGCCTGTAAACAGCATCAGCCGGGCGAGGGCGGCACGCTTACGGTCAGTCATACAGCAGATCCCGGTAATCCGTGATGTACAGATCGGCGGTGCGGATCATGTCGGCGCGCTGTGCCTCGGCGGAAGCGTCGTACACGCCGACCACAAAAAAGCCTGCCTGCTTGGCGCTGGTCGCACCGGTCAGGCTGTCCTCAAACACAACAGTCTCGCCGGGGGCGGCGCCGGCTTTTTCACACGCACGCAGGTAGATGGCAGGGCTGTCCTTGCCCCTGCCGACCTCCTCCACGCTGGTGGAGTCCGAGAACAGGGACAGCACGCCGTTCCGTGCCAGGCATGACTCAAAAAAGCCTTTGCCCAGCGCTGTGGCAATGCCGAGCGTCTTGCCGTCCGCCCGGAGCAGGCGGAGCAGGTCGGCTGCGTGCGGCTTGAGCTGGATACTGTCGCGGTATGCCGCAGTTCCCAGCGAAGCCCAAATGCGGATGATCTCCTCGGGGGTTGTGTCCAGTCCCAGCGACTGCACTGTATAGACGGCACCGTCGCGGACGCTCAGGTGGTTGACATGCATGAGGTAATCTGCCGGAACGGATATGCCAAAGTGGGCAAGTGTTTGCAGGTAGACTTTGTCCCAGAGCGGCATGGAGTCCAGCAGTGTGCCGTCCAGGTCAAAAAGAAAGCATTGGAAGCCGCGCAGGGCTTGTGTGTAGTGCATGGGGTATATTCTCCTGTGTTTCTGTTTTCCTATACAGTATATCACAGTTTTTGCGCATTGTCTACCCTTGTTGCGATTATTTTGCGGTGGCGGGATCCGCTTTTTCACCGGCTTGCCTTGCCGCTATGGTTCCCAGCGGGGGGTGTGCCTTCTTTGTCACCTGCCGACGCTGCCTTTAGCTTACTTTCTCGCCCCATCCCCCCACCCCCCTTCCCAGCGGGAAGGGGGAGACTATAAGTTTATTTTGCCGGGGGCTCCGCCCCCGGCACCCCGGGCATTAGACCGCCTGCGGCACTTACAGAGCCATCTAAGCAGGTGCCCAACGCAGAGGGAAACTGTGGTTCGGCGCAAAACCGATAGAAACGCTTTCCTACGAGCGGAGCCGGCAGCCAAGGAGAGGGGGGACCGGGGGAGAGGAACTTCGGCGTTTGAGATGGTCCTCTCCCCCGGGGCAGGGCGAGCCAGTGCCGTACAGGAACAAGTCCCCAACGTATCTTTGCCCCCTGCTTTTACTCTTCAAATGGCATACGGATGCCGAGGGCGGAGAGGCGGGAGCAGAAGTCACGGACGCGGTCGGGGAGGTAGTCCTCGACGCGGTGACCGTCGAAGCCGACGCTGACGCGGACGCCGGAGGCGCGCACGATTTCCTGCTGTTCGGGGCTATTGAAGAAGGCGAGCATATAGGGGTGGACGCGGAAGTTATGGATGCTGTCGTAGCTGACATTCATTTCCCAGAAGATGCGGTTGGCAGCCATGCGGGAGAAGTAGGAGAGGGGGGACTCGCCGCGCGCCGCGATATGGGCGAACAGGTCGGTATGTGCAACGCCGACCCAGGGGGTACCGCAGCGGGCGGCGTAGGAGAACAGGTCGCCGCCGGTGACGGAGGAGGGGCTGTCCAGATTCTCGATGAGGCAGTAGTCAAAGAAGGAAATATCCGCGCTGTCCGGGAGGCAGAAGCAGGTGTGGCTCCCGTCCTGCAGGGTGCAGAGCTCGATGCCGCGCAGGACGCGGATGCGGTCGGCGTACTTTTCCCGGATCAGATTGATGTGGTCGAAATACCGGCGCAGCGTGCGCTCGCAGGAGCCCCGGAAATCGGGGGCGGCGGGGTGCTGGAAGACGTCAAGCCGGCTGTACCCGATGCCGTAATTATGGTCGGTGATGCCGAACAGCTCCAGCCCGCCGGCAATGGCTGCCTCCACGACAGCCTCCGGCGCGTCCTTCCCGCAGAAGGAGTAGTAGGTGTGGGAATGCAGGTCTTGGTACATGAAGGGTGCCTCCCTGAAAAAACCCGGAGCGGCAAGCCGCTCCGGGGAAAAGTTATCTTGCCGCGGCACGTATGAGCGCAGGGGCAGGACAGGGCAGGATTACTGCTTGTCCTTGATGGCAGCCTGAGCGGCAGCCAGACGGGCGATCGGCACACGGAACGGCGAGCAGGACACGTAGTCCAGACCGATGCGGTGGCAGAACTCGACCGAGGCAGGATCGCCGCCGTGCTCGCCGCAGATGCCGACGTGCAGGGACGGACGGGTAGCCTTGCCCAGCTTGACAGCCATTTCCATCAGCTTGCCGACGCCGTTCTGATCCAGCTTCGCAAACGGATCGCTCTCGAAGATCTTGGTCTCGTAGTAGGCGTTCAGGAACTTGCCCGCGTCGTCACGGGAGAAGCCGAAGGTCATCTGCGTCAGGTCGTTGGTACCGAAGCAGAAGAACTCCGCCTCCTTGGCGATCTCGTCAGCCAGCAGAGCGGCACGCGGGATCTCGATCATGGTACCGACCTCATACTTCAGGTCAGAGCCGGCGGCAGCGATCTCCGCGTCGGCGGTCTCCACCACGAACTTCTTGACGAACGCCAGCTCCTTGACCTCGCCGACCAGCGGGATCATGATCTCGGGCTCGACCTTCCAGTCGGGGTGCTTCTTCTGCACATTGATCGCGGCGCGGATGACAGCCTTGGTCTGCATCACGGCGATCTCGGGGTAGGTGACGGTCAGGCGGCAGCCGCGGTGACCCATCATGGGGTTGAACTCGTGCAGACCGGCGATGATGGTCCTGATCTGCTCAACCGTCTTGCCCTGCGAGGTGGCAAGGATCTCGATGTCAGCCTCCTCGGTGGGAACGAACTCATGCAGGGGGGGATCCAGGAACCGGATGGTCACAGGCGTGCCCTCCAGAGCCTCGTACAGAGCCTCGAAGTCGCTCTGCTGGTAGGGCAGGATCTTCTCCAGCGCGTGCTCTCTCTGCTCCTTGGTATCGGCGCAGATCATCTCGCGGAAGGCGGCGATGCGCTCCGGCTCAAAGAACATATGCTCGGTGCGGCACAGACCGATGCCCTCCGCGCCCAGCTCACGTGCCTTCTTGGCATCGCGGGGCGTATCGGCATTGGTGCGGACGCTCAGGCGGCGGAACTCGTCTGCCCAGCCCATGATGCGGCCGAACTCACCGCTGATGGTGGCGTCCACCGTTGCGATGACGCCGTCATAGATGTTACCGGTGGAACCGTCGATGGACAGGAAGTCGCCCTCGTGGAAGGTCTTGCCGCCCAGCGTGAACTGCTTGTTCTCCTCGTCCATGGCGATCTCGCCGCAGCCGGAGACGCAGCAGGTACCCATACCGCGTGCCACAACGGCAGCGTGGGAGGTCATACCGCCGCGGACGGTCAGGATGCCCTGCGCCGCCTTCATACCGGTGATATCCTCAGGGGAGGTCTCCAGACGAACCAGCACGACCTTCTTGCCGGCAGCCTTCCATGCCTCAGCCGCCTCGGCGGAGAACACGATCTGACCGCAAGCCGCGCCGGGGGAAGCACCCAGACCGCGTCCGATGGGCGTAGCCGCCTTCAGCGCCTTGGCGTCGAACTGCGGGTGCAGGAGCGTATCCAAGTTACGGGGATCAATCATCAGGACAGCCTCTTCCTTGGTGCGCATACCCTCGTCCACCAGGTCGCAGGCGATCTTCAGCGCCGCCTTGGCGGTACGCTTGCCGTTACGGGTCTGCAGCATATACAGCTTGCCGTGCTCGACGGTGAACTCCATATCCTGCATATCGCGGTAGTGGTTCTCCAGGATCTCGCACACGTTGGTGAACTGTGCGAACGCCTCGGGGAACAGCTCCGCCATCTTTTCGATCTTGAGAGGCGTGCGGACGCCGGCGACGACGTCCTCGCCCTGTGCGTTGGGCAGGAACTCACCCATCAGGTGCTTCTCGCCGGTTGCGGGGTCACGGGTGAAGGCGACACCGGTGCCGCAGTCGTCACCCATGTTGCCGAACGCCATCATCTGCACGTTGACAGCGGTGCCCCAGCTGTACGGAATATCGTTGTCGCGGCGGTACACATTGGCGCGGGGGTTATCCCACGAGCGGAAGACAGCCTTGATGGCGCCCAGCAGCTGCTCCTTGGGATCGTCCGGGAAGTCGGCGCCGATCTTCTCCTTGTACTCAGCCTTGAACTGGTTAGCCAGCGTCCGGAGGTCCTCGGCGGTCAGCTCGACGTCGAAGTGAACGCCCTTCTCCTCCTTCATCTTGTCGATCAGCTGCTCGAAGTACTTCTTGCCGACCTCCATGACAACATCGGAGTACATCTGGATGAACCGACGGTAGCAGTCCCATGCCCAGCGGGGGTTGCCCGACATGGTGGCAATGGTGTTGACGACCGTCTCATTCAGACCGAGGTTCAGGATGGTATCCATCATACCGGGCATGGACGCACGCGCGCCGGAGCGGACCGACACGAGCAGGGGGTTCTTCTCATCGCCGAACTTCTTGCCGGTGATCTCCTCCATCTTCTCGATGTAGGTCATGATCTCCGCCATGATCTCGTCATTGATCTGTCTGCCGTCCTCGTAGTACTGTGTGCACGCCTCGGTGCTGATGGTAAAGCCCTGGGGAACAGGAAGACCGATGTTGGTCATCTCGGCGAGGTTTGCGCCCTTGCCGCCCAGCAGCTCGCGCATGTTGGCGTTGCCTTCGGTAAAGAGGTAGCAATACTTCTTAGCCATTGGATAGTTTCCTCCGTTTTTATATAAAAATATTTTTGACATCCGGGAGTTTTCGGGCTGCTCCGTGCGCGTCGGACGGCTGGGGGGGATTCTGCTCTGCCGTTTCGCCGTGCGGGGTGCCTCGGGGCTTTGCCGGGCATTGCCGGGCATTGCCGGGCTTCGCCCTGCGCACGGAAACGGCGGCACCGACCCGCGCCGCAGGCACGGAAAAAGACAGCGCCCCTTGCAGGAAACGCCGCTGTCGCGCTGTCGCCGATAAACATGGTCTGCCACCGCGTCATTATACCATATTTTTCGCCTTCGGAAAAGGGGTTGCACGAAAATAACTTTCCCCAAATGTAAATATTTTGTGAACCGCTTGACGTGGGAAGGCGCAACGTGTATAATATGTGCATCTCTGCGGGGCAGGAAAGCTCCGGGCGCACCCCTCTTCCGGGGCGTCCGGAGATGTCTTTCTGCCGTTGTTTCGTTTCCGGCGCTGCCGGCGACGGAATGCGGCGTGGGGCGGAAAGGATTTATGGCACATGGCAAATGTTTTTGATATCTTCAGGCGGCTGGAGCAGCAGCGGGCATCGGAGCCTGTTCTGCCCGTGTCGCATCTTGTTGTCGGGCTGGGCAACACCGGCAGGGAGTATGTTCACACGCGGCACAACACCGGCTTTCTCTGCCTTGACGAGGTCTGCCGCCACTGGAACACGGCAACCGACCGTGCGAAATTCCGTTCGCTGGTCGGCGAGGCTGTCATCGCCGGGGCGCGGTGCCTCCTCATGCGTCCCCAGACGCTCATGAACGCCTCCGGTCTTGCCGTCGCCGAGGCGGCTCGGTTCTATCATATCGATCCCTCCCATATCATCGTTATCAGTGATGACATCAACCTTCCTGTCGGCGCTATGCGCGTGCGCGCCCACGGCTCGGACGGCGGTCAGCGCGGCATCCGCAGTATCATCGCGGAGCTGGGCACCGACCAGTTCCCCCGCCTCCGCATCGGTGTCGGCAGCAAACCCCACCCCGACTATGACCTCGCCGCCTGGGTTCTCTCCGACTTCTCCCCCTCCGAGCTTTCCCTCCTCTCCGACCTCTTCCCCGTCGCCTGCCTCGGTATCGAGTGCCTCGTCTCCGGCGACGTGAACAAAGCCATGCAACTCTGCAACCGCAAAGGGTAATCGGCAGGAGAGGGGGATAGAGAAGCGTTGGGGGCTTCTTGAAAGAAGCCCCCAAACCCCCAAGAACTTTTCCC
>ERZ779876.1324-NODE-1324-length-21834-cov-39.885256_pt1 | contig 21834 bp, 16 predicted proteins | sample MGYA00511068_ERZ779876 | MGnify/ENA primary metagenome ERZ779876 (study PRJEB29588, sample SAMEA1970858) | human gut metagenome | biome: human gut; feature: human-associated habitat; material: faeces | place: Denmark | collected 2008/2010 ...
GTGCAGGGCAGAGCCCTGCCGGAGTCCAGAGGCAGAGCCTCTGGCGCCTCCCCATTATCCCTTGATGCCGCTCGCGGCGATGGATTCGACGAAGGAACGCTGGGCGAAGAGGTAGAGGACGAGCAGGGGGGCAACGAGCATCAGCGTGGCGGTCGAAACCATCTGCTGCTGATAGCCCATCGACGCGCCGCCGGAAAGCCCCAGCTGAATGGAAACGTAGCTGTTCAGGCGGTCGGCGACGGTAGAGGCTTCAAGGCTCAGGAGCTTGATGTTCCCCAAGAACAGCTTGGAGTAGAACGTGTCCGTCCACTGCCAGACGAAGGAGAACAGAAAGCAGGAGACCAGAATCGGCACGGCGTCGGGCAGAATCACCCGCCAGAACGTCTTGAAGATGCTGCATCCGTCCACATACGCCGCTTCCTCCAGCGACTTCGGAATGCCGGTGAAAAACTGGCGAATCATGTAGATGTACAGCCCATTCTTCAGCCCCATGCACGTTGCGGACATGAGCGCGTAGGGGATGGGCGAACCGCGCAGATTCAGGCTGCTGCCCGTCGTCGCCTTGAAAATGCCGAAGATGTCGAAGAAGTTGAAGTGCAGATAAAGCGAGGAGGAAATCGTCTGCGGCGGAATGATGACGGTGATGATGACCGCCGCGAACCAGAACTTCTTGAACGGGAACTCGAAACGTGCAAAGCCGTATCCCACGAGCGTGCAGGCGGCAATTTGCAGCACCGACACCGCGAGGGAGACGATCAGCGTGTTCAGGAACGTCGTGCCGTAATTCAGCAGGATTTTGCTGGCGGCGAGGGAGTAATTCGCCGTCGTCAGGTGACGCGGAATCGAGATGACCGTGGAGTCGTACAGGTCGCGCTCCGCCATGAACGAGACGCTCAGCTTGTCCAGCAGGGGCTGGATAATCATGAAGCAAAGCCCGAACAGCAGCAGGAAGCGAATCAGCTGATAGCCCTTGCGCCGCACCGTCTTGCGGAGCAGATATCCGCCGGACTTGCGGTTGCGCACCCAGAAGCTGCCGCTGGGATGAGCGTGGGTCACGGTCTGCTTACTCATCGCTGCTCACCACTCCTTTCAGCATCAGGGCACTTACGCCGATGAGGACAATCGTGACGGCGAAATACACCCAAGCCATCGCGGAGGAGAAGCCGTAGTTGTATTTCAGCGTCATTTCTTCATTGATTTTCTTCATGACTTCGCTGTCTGTCTTCATGAAGAAGTCGATGATGGTGTAGATGATGTTGACAATCAGCAGGGGGGAGACCATCGGGAAGGTAATCGTCCAGAAGGCTTCCCACTTCGAGCACCCCTCGACATCCGCCGCTTCGTACAGGCTGCGCGGAACGTTCTGCAGACCGGAGAGGAAAACGACAATCTGGATGCCGCTTGCCATCACAATGTCGTACACTTCGTCAATCAGGGAAAAGACGATGTCCAGCACGTCGCTGCCGATGGCCGTGAGTTTGAGAATCTTCATCAGCGATTCGGACAGCGTGAACGGGGAGGACTCCGCCATCATCTGCTGCATTCCCGCCATCAGGGTGTTGTCCGTCTCCAAGCCGATGAGAACGCCGCTGGAGAGGATAACGGGCAGGAAGAAGATAGCGCGGACGAACGCGCGCCCTTTGAATTCCTGATTCAGTACGATGGCAATGACGAAGGACACGACGAGAATCGCAATGGTGTGCGTGACCATCACGCCGATTTCTTCGCTGAGCAGCTTGTTGAACTCCGGGTCAATGGTGAAGGCGCGGATGTAGTTGTCCAGCCCGATGAAGGTCGTCTGGAAGCCCTGTCCGGCGGTCACGTCCACGCGGCACAGGCTCATCCAGAAGGAATCCACCAGCGGCAGCAGCATGAAACACAGGAAGCCGATGATGAAGGGCAGAATGAACAGATAGCCGGATACTGCTCGGCGCGCACGAATGGAAATGCGTTTGCCACTCATTTGCTCACCTCCTGTTGCGCTGCATAGCTGCGGGCGGGAACGGTGATGCCATCCACCGCCGCGTCGGTATAGCCGAAGTTGACGTAGACGCGTGTGCCGTTTGCGTAAGTCGTGATGGTGACGTTCCCGACGCGTTCATGGCCTGTCATTTCCTGATTGAAGATGCCCGAAAGCGTCTGACGGTACTGCGCGACCTGTGCGGTGATGTCATCCAGCACGAGCGACGCGTCCGCGCCGTAGAACTCGGAGTAGGTGGAATCCTGCAAAACGCGCGCGCTCTGGGCGGTCAGCGTGTATTGCAGACCCGCGCCCACTTCCGCGCTGCGCAGGAGGACTTCCTCCGCGTCATCCGCCAGATTCAGTGATGCGCCTGTGTAGGATACGCGGCTGTGCAGCGCCAGCGGGTAGAAGGGGACGTACTCGTCGATGATGGAATACTGTCCGCCGTCGAAGTCCATGTCGGTGATGAGCGTCGCCTGAACCGCGGCGTAGTCGTTGCCCTGACGAATCATCACGTCGCGCCCGGATGCCTTGAGTTCAGCGAGCTTTTCCGCCTGCTGATGCAGCACGGCTTCGCGGGTCGTGTGGTTTTTGCTGTCGTAATCAGCGGAGAGCATGTACCCGATGTCGCGGAAGGAAACGCCTGCGCTGTAGGAAGCCGCCGCGTCCACCAAGGCGTTGACGCTGCGCATGGCGATGGCGGGCTTGACGAGGTAGTAGGTGTCGCGGTCGTCGTTCGCGCCGTACCAGATTGGGCTGTATTCGGGGATTTCCGCTTCTTCACGCGTGGTGAAGCGGGCAGCGTCGCGGAAGGAGATGAAGCCTTCCAGCAGACCACTGTCGCGCGCGAAAGCCGTCAAACCGTCCAGATAGAGCGGCACACCCGCAATCGCGGCATTCTGTGCGAAGGAGAACAGCTCCTCCTGCGTTCCCAGCTGCCGAATCAGGCGGACGGAGGACAGCAGCTGCTGATTCATGCCGCCGTTCATCCATCCGGCGTAGCGAATCGACATGTTCTGCGCCAGATTGCGGGTGACAAGCTCGCGCAGGAGGTCTTTCGCTTCCGCATAAGTCGTCATGGCAATCGGGACGCTGGTAGGCACGCCCGCCACCTGCTGCACCTTGTCAATCGCGCCAATCAGCTCGATGCTCAGCGGCGCGTCCGCTTCCACCGTCTGTGCGGCGAAATCCGGGTACTTGCAGGTCAGGTAGTCGCGGTAGGACGCCGCCATGTCCATGTAGCCCGATTCGGGCAGAAAACGGTAGCGCTGGCGGATGAAGCCCGTCGGATGCGCTGTTTCAAACATGTAGACGGCGTTGTTCGTGCGCTCGGAAACGTCGTAGGCGTCGCCGTGGACGATGGTGTACGTTGCGTTGACGGTGTTGTAGGAGGTCAGGCGGCCGGCAATGTCCGCACCGATGCCCGCCCACGATGCACCGTCCTCCAGAATGCAGATGAATGACCCGCTGTCGCCCGAAACGCCGAAAACCGGGAAGTTGATGCGCGTTTCGTTCGTCACCTGCGTGCGGATGGATGCCCAGTCCCAGCCGTAGAGGTTTGCGTAGTAGGCACGCTGGGAAACGCGGCCGTTGTTGAAGCGGATAATCGCGCCGCTGCCGTCGGGGACGAACAGGAAGCCGTCATCCGCCGTGCCGCCCGCGCCGAAAGCCGGAAGCAGCGTCAGGCTCGTCAGCGGGTAATCCACGTCGTAAGCAAGGTCATCCAGCGGTACTTCGACAACAAGGTCGCTGCCGTCCAAACGGAATACCATCGAGACGTTGAAAACGGCTTTGGCGATGGTGCTGCCCGCCTGCACGATGCGGCTGTTGTCGTATGCCAGATCCTCCGCCGTGTAGCCCACTTCGGCAAAGATGCTTTCGCAGCGCTGCTTCAGGTGATCCTTTGTGCCGTCGCGCAGCACCCAGACGTGCTCTTCCGCCAAATCGGGGTAGGCGGCGAGCAAAGCGGCCTTGTCGTCAGTCTTGCGGAGCTTGTCAATATTGTATTCACGGTAGTATTCTTTGATGTCCTTCTTCTGCTTGGAGGTCATTTTCTCCATGAACTGCTGCATTCGCGTGTCGCCAATGGCAGTTGGCATGAGGAAAGAGCGCTGCACGCGTCCGACGGAGTAGTTCACGCGGACGCTGCCATCCTCCTGCATCAGCACTTCGTAGACCCCGTTTGAAATGCTGTGTTCCTGCGAGGTGAACTGGGTGGTCATGCCGGTGGAGGCGGCGTAGGTGAGGGCCAAGGTGGAGTTCAGCTTGTTCTTTTCCACCGGCAGGGCAATCGGGTCGCTGTCCGCGTTATCAGGCGAGGACAGCCAGACGTGCCCGGTGCGCTTGTCGGTGAGGGTGAAGTGGGTCGTCGCCGGGTCAAGCTCAAAGCGGAGAGCGTCATTCTCCATGACCATCGGCGTGTCAGGCTCTGAGTAGCCGTAAAGCGGCACGTCGTGCCCTTCCAGCTCGCCGGAGGTGTCAAAGAGCGGAAGAATGACGAATTTCGTCAGCGGATAAAGTGCCAGAAGAAGAATCAGAACCAGCACGATCCGCACAAGGATGCGTCGTTTCATGGATACTTTCTCCTTTCGTCAGTACAGACGGAACAGCACTTCTTTGTAGAGGGAGACGAAATAGCCGATGCCGTCGCCAACGAGCGAAAAGAACAGCAGCAGCAGGAAGATGATGACGACCATCGCCAGCAGCGTCATGATGGTGAACAGCAGCGTCTTGCCCAGCGAGTAGTCATGCGTCTGCATCATGCCGCAAATGATGAGAACACCGCTCCAGCCCAGCGACAGCCCCTCCAGAACGTAGTAGAACGCGCCTTCCTTGGCGGTAATGACGTTTGCGAGGAGAATCATCGCCGCTTGCAGGATGACGTAGGGCGTCAGCGCGTAGCAGGTGGCGATGTAGACATCCTTGAACGTGCCCTTGCCCTCAAACAGCGTCGTCAGCCCCCAGTTGCCCGCCACGAAGAACAAAAGCGGCAGGAGGACGGCGAGACATTGCTGGATGATGTTCACGATCGGCCAGTAGACGTTCATGAACAGGAAAGGCGTGAACTGCATGGACAGCAGGCGGACAAGCAGCACCAGAAACACGATGATGTTCGCCGCGCCAAGGCTGCCGCGTTTTTCGCGGCTCAAATCCCAGAAGCCATCGAAGGGGTGGAAGATAACGTAGAGCGAATAGCGCAGGGAGGACAGCAGACGCTGCCACTTCTGCTTGTCGGTCAGCTTTGCTGCGAGCGTCATGCGTTGTCCACCTCCCACTTTATCTTGCGGATGTGCCCGATGACCATCGGAACGACCAGCAGCACCGCGACGATGCCGAAAATCCACCCGATGTTCTGCTCTACCCACTCGGAGCGGTAGTAGCGGAACGCCTCGGAGTAGTTGCGGCTGTCGCGCGCCATGGCGAAATAGTCACAGGCTTCTTTGAATTGCTTCTGCTGCAAAAGCGCGCGCCCGATGCCGATGTAGGCAAGGTCATAGTTGCCGTTGCGCTTCATGACCTCGCGCCAAGTGTCGGCGGAAGCGGCGTATTCGCCCGCGTGGTACTGTTCGGTCGCCTTGTAGACCAGCTTGCCGTATTCTGTCGGGGTCAGCACGGTCACGCAGCAGTCCTGACTGTCCAGCACCAGCAGGTCATAGCCCTGATGCTCCAAAGCGACGGGATTCAGGAAGTATCCGTCCATGTTGCCCACACCGCCGAACGCCCAGAGCAGGTTGCCCTGCTTGTCGTAGGTGAAGATGCGGTTGTGCGTCTTGTCCATGACGGAATAGATGTCGTTGTCCAGCACGGTCACATCCACGAACTTCGAGGGGCCGGAGTTGGTGATGTTCTTGTCGCTGCGCGCCCACTGCAGGTCGCCGATGACGTGACTCGTGCCGTTCTCAATCAGGATGTTCGTGCCGATGGCATTCAGGCGGCGGACGGGTTTCGCCGCGCCGGAGGTCAGCTCGTTGGAATTGAAGGTCTGCGTGGTGACGAAGAAGAAGCCTTCCGAATCCAGCGCAATGTTGTTGTATTCCGTCGGAACGAAGGATGCCTGCTGCGCGCGCTGCTCCTTCGTAGAGAGCAGCCGCCAGACCAGCTCGTACCATGTGTACTTCACTTCGCTCGCGCCGATGAAGCCGGTGAACGTGCCGTCCGCCTCGTACTTCATGAGGCCTCGGTTGACGTTCTGCGCGAGGCAGAAGACGCGCCCAGTTGTGTCGCAGACCAGCTTCGTCGGCAGAAACGCCATCGACTGGTCGAAAGTCGCGTCCGTCGGGCGGGTGAAAACGCTCAGCAGATTCAGGTCACGGTCTACCTTCAGGATGCGGTTGTTGTTCGTGTCGGCGATGAACAGCGTGCCGTCCGCCATGACGAACACATCCTGCGGGGCGGAGAGCGTATTCGGGGTGATGTCGCCGGAAATTTCGGAAATCACGCGGGTCAGCGTGAAGTTTTCGCCGTCGCGGGCGACTTGCAGAATGCGGTTGTTGCCCGTATCGACGATGTAGATGTCATTGCCGGAGACGGTCAGCCCGCGCGGGGCGCGCATCGGCGTTTCCAGCCCAAGGAAGACGCTGGACAGCATGGCGCTGGTGCGGTAGGCATCCGGCGACTGGCGTTCGTCGCCCCAGTAATCGTAGGTGTAGGTGTAATTGTAGTCAAAGCCGTCTGCGGCGCGCGCGACCATCCCGCCGCAGAGTGCGGCGAAGAGGGAGAACGCAACCAGACAGGCGCAGAGACGGGAAACCATGCGGTTCATCGGCGTCCTCCTCTCTTAATCTTTCAGACCGGATGTCGCCATCGTTTCGAGAATCTGGCTCTGGCTGAGGATGAAAATCAGTATCGGCACAGCCATGACGACGACCGTAACCGCCGCTGCCTGCCCCGTGCGGGCAATGCCGCCCGCCTGAATCTGCTGGAGCGCGTAGACGAGCGTCTTCTGCGCCTCGGAGTAGATGACGGCGGACGCTTTGGCGTTCCAGAGGTTCTGGACGGAGAAGATGATGAGCGTCAGCCACGCGGGCTTGACGTTGGGCATGACAATCGTCCAGAAAATGCGGAATTCCTTTGCACCGTCGATTTTCGCGGACTCAATCAGCGACATGGGCAGCCCTTCCATGAACTGCTTCATCAGGAACAGCCCAATCGGCGCGGCGAACGCGGGCAGGATGACCGCCCAGTGCGTATCGACAAGGTTCAGGCGCGTCATGGTCAGGTAGTTCGGTATCGCGGTGACGTAGCCGTTGAACATCAGCGCCGTCACGACGAGGGCGAAAAACTGCTTGCCGAGCGGGAAATCGTACTTCGCCAGCACATACGCCGCGAGGGACGCAATCAGCAGATGCCCCAATGTACCCACGAGGGTGATGACAACGGTGTTGGTGATGTAGCGCGAGAAAGGAACCCAACTCTGCCCCATCGTGACGAGAAGGTCAGAGAAGTTGTCGATGGTGGGGTGGTGCGGGAAGAGCGTCGGCGGGAAGCGGAACAGCTCATCCAGCGGTTTCAGCGAGGACGAAATGGCGAACACCAGCGGAAACGCCATTGCACACGCGACGAGGAACAGCAGCAGCCCCACCAGAAAGTCGCCCACGCGGGAGCGGTTCGGCTTCTTGTGGCGCATGTTCGACTTCTTCGTCAGCTTCAGTACCTTCTGCGGCAGCTCAATCGGCGTGCCGTCCGGTCTGACTGGACCTTTGTAGCCGCGGACATTGATGGTACTCATGTGCCAATCCTCCTCAGAGCGCTCTGAATCAGCTTGTTGCACAAAATCATCACCAGGAACAGCAAGGTGGCGATGGCGGAGGCATAGCCCATTTCAAAGCGGGTGAAGCCATAGTCGAACAGGTGGGTGACGACGGTGTGCGCGGCGTAATCGGTGGAGGGGAAGCCCGCCAGCGCCATCGGCACATCGCACACGCCGAACGCGGACGTGATGGACATGACCGCGCCGAACATCAGCATCGGCTTCATGTTCGGCAGGGTGATGTAGTACAGTTCCTGCCAGCGGTTGCGGATGCCATCCACATAGCCCGCCTCGTACTGCGAGCGGTCAACGCCCTGCAAGCCTGCGACGAAGGAAAGGAAACCCGTGGACATGCTCATCCACAGCGTGACGATGATGATGACCGGCATGATGTAATCCGGCGTCGTCAGCCAGAGAATCGGGGCGTTGAGAATGCCCAGCTTCATCAGGATGGCGTTCAGGTAGCCGTACGCGTCGCCGCGGAAGATGATAGAGAAGATGTAGTAGGCATTGCCCGCAATGGACGGCGCGTAGAAGATGACGACGGCAATCGTGCGCACCCAGCGCGGCAATTCGTTGATGAGCCACGCGAAGCAGAATGACATGATGTAGCCCACAGGCCCTGTAATCACCGCCAGCAGGAACGTGTTTTTCACGGCGGTCAGGAAAACATCATCCTTCAAAATCAGGGTGATGTAGTTATCCATCCCGATGAAGCGCGCGGGCTCCAGAATGTTGTTGTAGGTGAAGGAGTAGTAGATGGAGATGAGCATCGGGAGGATGTAGAAGGTCAGAAACAGCAGGGCGTAGGGCGCCAGAAACGCATAGCAGAACTTCATGTGCTTCGCTCTGTCCCACGCGATGCGCGCATTGCGCTGTCTCAGCGCAAAGTACTTTTTCCAGAACGCGGTCATGACGAATGCTTCCTCCTTTCGCTCAGGGCGTCTCTTCGTCGATCGGCAGACCGAACTCCAAGCGCTTCTTATTGATTTCCTCGTTGATGGTGCGCGCGTAATCCAGCAGGGTTTCGCGCGGGTCGGTCTTGTCGTTGGTCACTTTGCGCACGGCGTTGGTCATGTGGCGCGTGGTGTAGTAGCCGCCGGCGACTTCGCGGAAGCCGACTGCCCACGTCATCTGTTCGCGAATGACTTTCAGCTGAGCTTCTGACCAGGAAAGCTGCTCGATGGCGGCGATATTCGCGGTGGCGTAGCGCGCGGACGAACCCAGGACGGCTTCAATCTCGCGTCCGAAACGCACCTGCGCGTCGGTGGACGTCCACCACTTCATGAACTGCCACGCATTCTGTTTTGTCGTTTCGCTGTCGGTGGCAATCATCATGCAGCAGGCGCCCTGCGAATGCCCGGAGTGATCCACATAGGTGCTGCCATCATCCGCCGTGCGGGAAGTGCCGGGGAGAATCGCAATGTCCCACAGACCGCGGATTTCCGGCGCGGAGACGGTCAGGGTGTTGAACGTCGTGTAATCGAAGATGCCAAGCGGCATTTCGCCGGAGCGGAAGCGGCTCACGAAGTCGAAGATGGTCGGCAGACCGTAGTCATTGTAGAGGCTGGTGTAGCGCTCAAACGCCTGCACACCCGCTTCGCTGTTGATGGTGGTGTGGGTCGCCGAATCGTTGTAGAGCGCGCCGCCAAGCTGGTAGAGCATGGCGTAATAAGAAGAGAGATTCGGGGCGGCAATGTCGGGGTAGGGGATGCCGACGGACATGTTCGCCCCCTGAATGGTGGGCAGCATGGCAATCAAATCATCCCACGTTTCCGGGACGGACAGCCCGTATTCTTCCAGAATGTCGCTGCGGTAGAAGAGAATCGAGCACAGCTGCGTCTCCGGCAGCGCGTACAGACCGCCGTTGAAGCTGAACGCGGCGTAGGCGCTGGGGTAGAATTGGTCGAGGACTTCCTGCAAATCATCGAACTGCGTCAAATCCTCCACCGCGTGGCGAAGCGCGTAGTTGACAGGGTTCCAGCTGTCGGTTGAAATGACGACATCCGGGCCGTTGCCTGCGACGACGGCGTTCAGCAGCGCGTTCGGGTCAACCAGCATGACGTTGACGGGAATGCCGGTTGACGGTGTGAAGGTGTCATCAACCATGGTTTTGAGGACGGTTGACTGGTCGCGGCCGGTCAGAATCCACACTTCCAGCACGTCCTCGCTGGCATCGTACACATCGCCCAAGGCATTGTAATCCACGAAATACGACGTGACGCAGGATTTCAGCTCATGCAGCGCGCGGTCGAGGAAATTTTCCGACGGCTGCGGCACGGTCACGCCGTCCGCGGTGATGGCAATCAGGTCAATATCCAGCTTGACCTGCCGCATGTTCTGCATTGACGTGCCGAGGGAGGTGATGTTGTCCTTGAAATTCGTGAAGGCTTCGGTAATCTTCGCCGGATCTTCGACGAAGGATTCCAGCTGCACCGCCAGCGTCTGCGCGACGGCAATGCGGTCGGATTTCTGTCCGGTGATGGCAACGGTCTCATCGACGAGCTTATAGAGCAGGCGGCTTTCCTGCGCCATCGCTTCGATGACCTCCGGATACACCTGCTCCAAGTGGTAATCGCGGTAGCGGTCGGGGTTCACGCCTGTCAGCACCAGCACACGGCGGTACATCTGGTTCAGGCGGTAGATGCTTTCCTCCATGTCGGAGAGAATCTGCCCCATGTCGCCCAGCGTCGCTTCCAGACGAAGCGTGTGATGCCCAGCGGAAAGGTAGAAGCGGTAGGGCGTGCCGGAATCATCCGACAATGTGTTCATTTTCCATGCCGTGGTGTAGGGGAAGGAGACGTTCTCCATACCGGAGAAGGGAATTTTGCCGTCCAGATAGAGGATACGGCTGGACACGCTGCCGCGGTTGTAGGTCTGACGGCCTTTGATGGTGATGTTGTACCAGCCGTTTTCCGGCACGTCGAAATCCCACTCAATCCACTGCCCCGCGTCGCGCCAAGCATCGCCGCCGATGTAGTTCAGCACCGTCCGGCGCACGTCGCAGGGAGAGGTGGCGGGGGAAGAACGGTCATAACGCGCGTACAGCGACGGGGAGGAACGCAGGGTGCTGCTTTCGCCTTCCAGCACGAGGGCGAAGTCAGCAGGAACGCTGTTCTCCTGTGGCTGCGCGGCGGCATAAGCGGCGTAATCCGGCATTTTTTCGGGGGCGGTGAGCGAAAGCGCGGTCAGGAGCATCGGCTCGCTGGTCGCAATCAGGGTGACGGTGCTTTCCCCCGCCTCGAAATAAAAGCGGTACGGCTCGGTGATGTAGCCCATCGAATCGCGGCAGCAGGCGGTCTGCTCGCCGAACACCTCCACCTGCGTCGGACGGATGTCATTGCCCTGCGAGTCCTGCCGCACTTCGCCGCCGTCGTGCCACAGGCGGGTGAAGGTCAGCGTATCCGCGCCATCGAAGGGTACTTCGCCGTTGATGCGCAGTTCGCGCTCCAAGTCCACGCCGCGTGCCGCCTCAGTGCGGTAGGTCAGGCGGATGTTGTAGAAACCGGTTTCCGGTACGGTGACGGCGAACGTTGCGGAAGAACCGCTTTGCATCAGCAGACCATCCTCCTGCGAGGTCACGCCGTCCGAATCCACCGTTACCAGCGGAATGGAAACGTCCGAAGATGCGTCCGGAGCGCCCTCATGCGCGCGCAAATACAGCGAATAGGTGCTGCTGCGCCCGATGTCGCCAATCTGCTGCGTGAGGTCATAACCCTCGTATTTTGCCCGGTAGTTCTCCACGCTGCCGGACAGAACGAACCACAGCACCAGCGCCAGAACGACCGCCGTCAGGGCAATCCACTTCCCGTACTTGCTGCCAAAGGAACGCTCCATGTTTCCGTGCCTCCTTCAAACTGGAATTGAATCAATTTCGATACGTTGCAAATGAATAAAAATGGTTTGCTTTCAACCATATTATAAATTCAACGAGAGAAAAAAACTTCTTAAAATTTGCCCGTCTTTGGTTATAATTTGCTTGAAATGCGTTGCGTTTTGTGGTATGATGGAAAAAAAGACAAGGAAAAATGCGCAAACTTGCACGAAAGGTTTGTGAAGAAATTATGAATAACCGAAGGCTCATTACGGAACGCGAACGAACATTGACGGCATCCGGCTTCCGCGTGATGAAGGGCGAGCGGGAGTTTATCACCTACCAGCGGGACGCAACCATCCGCGTATGGCATCAGCCGAACCCGGACAGCTATGCGCCGCACTTTCATTCGGCCATAGAAGTCTGCGTGCCGCTGCTGGGCGGATGCGAGGTGGCGGTAAGTGGGAAGGTATATCATGTGCAGGCGGGGGAGGTGCTGTTTGTTCCCTCCGACGCGACGCACGCCCTGCGCATGGCGGCGGGCAACGAGCGTTACCTTATCATCTTTGAGCACAACGCCGCATTTACAATGAAGGAATTTGCTGTGCTGCGCCCGATGATGCGCCAGCCGATTTATCTCACGGCGGAAAGTGAAGCGACGCCCATCGTTCGCAAAACGCTGATGCAGCTGGTGGACGCTTACGAGGCGTACACGCCGCTGCGGAATTTGCGGTGCTATGCGCTGCTGATGGACGTATTCGCCACGCTGGGGGAATTGTATCTGCCCAATGTCGCCAACAGCGCGGAGATGAATGACATCCACCGGCGATTATCCGGCGAGGACGCTTTCAACCGTGCGCTGGATTACCTGAATAAAAACTACGCCGAAAACATCACGCTGGATGTGCTGGCAGACTACGCGGGGTTCAGCCGCTACACGCTCAGCCGCATGTTCAGCCGGCACACAGGCGCGACGTTCATCCAGTACCTGAATGCGCGGCGGGTGGATATGGCGGCGGAGATGCTCAGCCAGAGCGACTTGCCCGTGACGCAGGTTGCGCTGCGCGTTGGCTTTGGGTCGATTGCGACATTCAACCGCGTGTTCCGGACGCAGAAAGGGTGTACGCCAAGCCAGTATCGAAATGTGTATCTGGAGCTGAAAAAATAGCAGACATCAAATCATGATTTCATAATATAGTAGGAGGAAAATATCATGATTGCGCAGACGCCCCCGATGGGATGGAACAGCTGGGACTGCTACGGCGCGGCGGTGGACGAGACAACCGTGCGGCAGAACGCGGCGTACATGGCGGAGCACTTGAAGGAGTTCGGCTGGGAGTACGTCGTTGTGGATATTCAGTGGTATCAGCCGACCGCGACGAGCCACGCCTACGAGCCGTTTGCGGAACTGACGATGGATGAATACGGGCGCTTGCAGCCTGCGCCGGGGCGGTTCCCGTCATCGGCAGGCGGAAAGGGCTTCAAGCCGCTGGCGGATTATGTGCATTCGCTGGGGCTGAAATTCGGCATCCACATCATGCGCGGGATGCCGCGGATGGCGGCGCATCGGCACTTGCCGATTCTGGGGTGCGGGAAGGGCTGCCACGAGGTCGCGAACCCGAACAGCATCTGCGCGTGGAATCCGGATATGTACGGCTTGCGGTGCGATATGCCCGAAGCCCGCGCGTATTATGACAGCATCTTCCGCATGTACGCCGAATGGGGCGTGGATTTCGTCAAGTGTGACGACATCGCGCGCGAATATCCGCACTGCAAGCGGGAAATCGAGGTCATTTCCGCTGCCTGCCGCGCCTGCGGGCGGGACATTGTGCTGTCTTTGTCGCCCGGCCCCGCGCCGCTGGAGCAGGCGGAGCATTTGAAGAAATACGCGAACATGTGGCGCATCACGGACGACTTCTGGGACGAGTGGCGGCTGCTCAAAGGGATGTTTGAGCGGGCGGAGAAATGGTGCGTCCATGCCGCGCCGGGGCATTGGCCGGATGCGGACATGCTGCCCGTCGGCGCGCTGCGGCAGTGCTACGACCCGAACGGCTGGACGAACTTCACACAGGCGGAGCAGCGGACGATGATGACGCTGTGGTGCATGATGCGTTCGCCGCTGATGATGGGCGGCGAGCTGACGAAAAATGACGACTTCACGCTGAAGCTGCTGACGAACCGGGATGTGCTGGCGATTGAAAAGACGAGCGCGTGTGCCCATCCGCTGTGGACGACGGAGGATGAAAGCGTGTGGATTGCGCCGCGCAGGGACGGCACAGGGCTGTATGTGGCGCTGTTCAATCTGTCGGAAGAGACGCGGACGGTTCGCGTGACGGGCGAAATGCTGGAAGGGACGTACTCGGCGGCGCGGGAACTGTGGACAGGCGAGAAGCAGCAGACGGCGGACGGGCTGACGGCGACGCTGGGGAAGCATGACGCGGCGGTGTTTTGGGTGGAGTAATCAGACAATGGACAAATTGAAGCAAGCGATGACGTACAAAGGCAGTGTCGGTTCGGTCGAATTTTCCGACGCGGACGGCGTGTTCTTTGGCAAGGTGCAGGGCGTTCGCAGTCTGATTTCGTATGAAGGAGAGACACGCGAAGCACTGCAAGCGGATTTTCGGAAGGCGGTGGATGCGTATCTCGAATTGTGTCAAGAAATCTAACGCAAGGAGGGAACAAAAGAAGTGAAACGCACACGCATACTGGCCGCCGCGCTGCTGTTTCTGGTGCTTCTGCTGATTGGCATCGCCTGTACGCAGAGCAGAACGTTCAGCTATCAGCCCTATGCGGGGAAATTGGAAGACAGTCAGCATCTTCCAAATAATTTCCAGCAGGAAGCTGCCATTTGGCTCGGCGTAAATAATGGGCAGCTCTATATTTGGCCGCGGTGCAGCCGTTCGACGAGTGAAACGGAATACAACGGCTGGCTGTGCGCACTGACGCCGGAAGGAATCGTCAAGATAAGAAAACTTGACCGCTCCGACAATGCTCATGAGAAAATTGCTGGTTTTGACGGTCGATTCCTCTATTATTGGCACGTTTCAGATAACGAACTTTACAGCTACGATATAGAGACGGATCAGGAAGAAATGATTGCCACGGCGAACAGCAGCCTGTCCTATGCGGTTGTGTTTGCGGAAGACGGTTCACTCTATATTCCGTCAGATACACCGCAGGATTTTGTTCATGTGCGCGACGGAAAGCTCGTTTCCTACACGGACGAACAGGCACAGTACAGCAGCGGCGAAGTCAGCTATTATCTGCGCAAGCAAGATTCTGCTGGTGCTGTGGAACTCATCGTGTCAGACGCGAATGCGCAGGAGCAGAAAATCGAACTGCCGTATATGCGGAACAGATCGGTATTCCCTTGCAGTCAGGGCATTCTTGTGCATGATGACAGGTTTTCCAAGCTGCTGTATCTTGTTCGTTCAGCCGATGAGGTTGTCTGCCTGATGGACGTGCCGTGTGAGTTTTCTCATAGCGCAGCGACGGTTGTGGGGGATGATGCGTTCCTCTCTGTGAAGCGCTATCAGGGATACAAGTACAATATTCTTCCGCAGCGGTATGAGAATGATGAAATTGAAGGAACGTACCGCATCAATTTAGCAACCCAAACGACTGAAAAAGTGAGTGACAGCATTTTTTCGGGGCTGTATTACTTTGGCGGCGAACACATCTTTGCAACGGATGAGCATTGCAATATCACGGTGCTGGATTTGGAAGGCAATGTGGTGCAGAAGGTGCTGGAATTGAAGTGATACTCGGCTGTTCATCCATCAATTGCATAAAAACCGCGGGTCGTGCCTCCCACATCAGGAAGCACGACCCGCGCCGTTATTGCCTATTCAGTTGCGGATTCCCTTAGTCCAGCAGCGCCTCGGACGCAACGCGCAGATCCGCATTCAGCTTCTCCGCGTCCGCCTTGTCGCTGGCGTTGGTGTTGACGTACAGCTTGATCTTCGGCTCCGTGCCGGACGGACGCACGCAGACCCAGTTGCCCTTCTCCAGCTCGAAGTACAGCACGTCGGATTTCGGCAGACCTGTCGGTTCGACCTTTCCGTCCGCAGTGCGCGTGCCCTTCAAATAGTCGCGAACCGCCGTGACCTTCATGCCGCAGAGTTCCTTCGGGGGATTCTCGCGCAGGTCCTTCATGATTTCCTTCATGCGGGTCAAGCCGTCTTTGCCGGGCAGCGTCTTGCTGACGACCTTTTCCACGAAATAGCCGTATTCGCGGAAGATGGACTGCACATAATCATAGAGCGTGATGCCCTGCGCGGCGCAGGCACAAGCGACCTCGGCAATCAGCAGGGAGGCGTTCACGCCATCCTTGTCGCGCACGAACGTGCTGGACAGGAAGCCGTAGCTTTCCTCGAAGCCGAAGAGAAACGTGTGAGAGCCGGTGTCCTGGAACTGCTGAATCTTCTCGCCGATAAACTTGAAGCCCGTCAGCGTCTCGAACATCTCCACGCCGAAGGAAGCGGCAATCTTGTTCGCCAGCGACGTGGACACGATGGACTTCACCGCCGCGCCGTTCTTGGGCAGCGTTCCCTGCTTCTGCTTGGTGGAGAGGATGTAGTGCAGCAGCACGCAGCCGATCTGGTTGCCGGTCAGCAGCTGCCAGTCGCCATTGCCGGTCTTGACGGCGACGCCCAGACGGTCGCAGTCGGGGTCAGTGGCAAAAATGACCTTCGCGCCGACTTCATCCGCCAGCTTGATGGCAAGGACGAACGCGCCGGGGTCTTCGGGGTTCGGCACCTTGACGGTGGAGAAATTCGGGTCGGGCAGCTCCTGCTCCTTGACGACGGAGACGTTGCTGATGCCGACTTCGCGCAGGATGCGGCGAACCGGCACGTTGCCCGAACCGTGGATGGGCGTGTAGACGATGGAAAGCTTGCTGCCTTCCTCGGCAAGCAGCTCCGGCTGGATGCACAGCGTCTTGACCTTCGCGATGTAGTCGTCATCGACTTCCTTGTTGCCGATGATTTTCAGCAGCCCCTTCGCCTTGGCTTCTTCTTCGTCCATCAGCTTGCAGTCGGTATAGGGGGTAGAACGGATAAACGCGGTGATGCCGTCCGCGGCTTCCGGGCCGACCTGCGCGCCGTCCTCGGCGTAGACCTTATAGCCGTTGTACTGCGGCGGATTGTGGCTGGCGGTGATGACGATGCCGGCGATGGCGTGGAGGTGGCGAACCGCGTAGGACAGAATCGGGACAGGACGGAGCGCGTCAAACAGATACGCCGGAACGCCCTCATGCGCCAGCACGAGCGCCGTATCGCGGGCAAACTCGGCGGAGAAGCGGCGGCTGTCATACGCAATTACCACGCCGCGCTGCGCTTCCTGCGGATTCTGCAGCAGGTACTTTGCCAAGCCCTTCGTTGCCCGGCGGACGTTGTAGCGGTTCATGCGGTTCATGCCTGCGCCCAGTACGCCGCGCATCCCCGCTGTGCCGAAGGAAAGCTCGGTATAGAAGCGGTCTTCGATTTCCGCGGGGTCATTCGCAATTGCCTTCAAATCGGCAATCGTATCGGCATCGGCGGCAAAATCATGCAGCCATTGTTCATAAGCGGTCTTGACGTCCATAGGGGTACTGCCTCCTTGTTTTTTGCGTCCGCAGCGAAAAAATCTGCGGAACACGTTCGGTTAGCTGTCTTTATTATACCGTTCTCCGCCCGATTTTTCAAGGTGGACGTGCGAAAAAAACAACCGTTCGGCGGGAAAAAACGAAAATTTCGCCACAGAAACCGTCTTTTCGATGAACATTTTACATTTCCAAGGGGCGTGCACCTTGACAGAAGGGGCTGTTAACGAGTAAAATAGGATAGGGTATGTGGTTCCATTTCCAAGGGAAGTGGACAGGCATGATTTCTGCTCGATGCGTCCGCCTTTTCCGGCGCATGGCGCGGAAGGAGGAAGGGCGGCTGTGCGCTGCCCGATGGGGATATGATGAAGAAACGGATTTTTGCGCTTTTCTGTGCTCTGCTGATGCTGCTGGGGCTGGTAAGCACCGCCGGGGCGGAAAGCACCGTCAGCACGCTGCCGATTAAGGTGGAACTGGATTTCTCCAAGTACCAGTTTACCGCACCGGAGGAAATTACCGTCACGATTCGCGTGACGAACGTAACGGACGAGAAGTTCACGTCCCCCGTGTCGGTGCTTGACCCCAACGGCAGCATCATCGAGGCGTTCGGCACGCCGCTGCTGGACGCGGGCGCGAGCCAGAGCTGCACGATTGCGTGGAACGTGACGCAGGCGGATTTGAACGCCGGACAGCTGGCGTTCCGCGTGCGCTATCCCCGCAAGGATGAAAACGGCATCGTTTCCAACGCGAGCAACAACTTTGTCAAGCGCATTTCGCAGGTGCAGGCAGAACCGGAAATTCAGGTCAGCCGCACCATCACGCCCGGTATCGCCCGCAAGGGACAGGAAGTGAGCGTGGTGTACGAAATCCGCAACGTCGGTACGGTGGATGTGACGGGCGTGCGCATCAAGGAGTCCTCCGCTGTTTCGTCAAACACGGCGAGCATCGGCGCGATTCCGGCGGGCGAGAAGAAGTCGCATACCTTTACCGTGACGATGGGTACGAAGAACATCACGTCCAACGCGACCGTCACCTACTCGGCGGGCGGCAAAAGCTACACCGAGAAGGTGGCGGATGCGGCCATCAAGTACGGCACGGTCAACCTGACCGCAACGCTGACCGCGGATCGCAAGGGCGGCAATGTCGGCGATGAAGTCAAGCTGACGCTGACGCTCAAGAATACGGGCAAGAAGAACATCACGGGCATCACCGTCACTGACCCGACGCTGAACACGGTGTTTACCGATGTGACGGTGGAAGCGGGCAAGACGGTCAAGCTGGAAAAGACCATCACCATGACCGAAACGGCGGAATATCAGTTCACTGTGACGGGCATGGAGGGAAAGACCGGCATTGAAACGGCGACGGGCCGCCTGCCGCTGACAGCTATTGACCCGGCGAAAGCCCCCAGCCTGACGGTGGAAACGACTGCCAGCACGGATGTTGTGTTCACCCTGCCGTCGGTCATCCGCTTCACCACCACCGTGACCAACACCGGCAATTATGACGCGAAGAAAATCACCGTCTCGTCCTCGGGTGTGTCACTGGCGAACATTGCCCTGCTTGCGCCCGGCGAGTCCTTCACGACGATGCGCGACGTGCAGGTGAACATGGTGGGCAAATTCCGCTTCGACGCGACCCTGCGCAACGAACTCGATGAGGCTACGACCTTCGAGGGCAACATCATTCAGGTGCAGCAGGCAGCGCCGACGAGCGTGCCGACGCAGGTGCCTGTCACCACGCCGCAGCCCTTTGTGGCGGAGGAACTGCCCACGGAGGACACCTTGCCTGCCGCCGTGACGACCTTCCAGGGTGTGCTGACGACGCTGTACTACATCTTCGCGGTGCTGGCGGTGATTTCTGCCGTGCTGCTGGCAGTGAGCATCGCCGGGCGCGTGATGAATCGCCCGAAGGATGGGCAGGAGCAGCTGCAGCTCAGCGAACGCCGCAATTACACCGAGGAAGTGCCGGAAGACGAGCGCGTGATGATTGCGGACGAAAGCGAAAATGCGCCGGAAGCCGAGGAAAAGCCTGAAACGTCGGAAGCAGCGGACGCGGTGCAGACGGCGGATGACGTGGCGGCAGACGAAAAGCCCGCAAGCGCCGAGGCGCAGCAGGTCTTTACCGCGGACGATATGGCGGAAGACGGCGATGCCATGGAGGACGCGAAAGCGCAAATCTACGGCCGCAGCAAGCGCGGACGCCAGTAATACGGATTTTTTTGCCCCGGTCAGCAAGATAACGGCTGACCGGGGCTTTGTGTCACTTTGTGACGATTTCGTAACATTTTTCGCGAAGAGCATGTTTTTCTTTGCTTTTTGCGTGGAATATGGTATAATAAGAAACTGATTTATCATCCCTCGATGCAGGTGGAAAATCGGGGATGACATTCGCCTGACGAGGAGGACGAAACTGTGTTTGACAAGCTGATGAATTCCTACTACTACGGCAAGAGCGGCAAGGGCGACTACACGCCCGACGACCTGCCGAAGAACCGCTGGCAGCTGTTCATGGAGATGCTCCGCACGCGCATGAGCGGACTGTGCCGCATGAACCTGATGTACTTCGTGGCGTGGTTGCCCGCGATGATTGCGATTGCGCTGTGTGTCGTCAGCCTGATTATGACGCTGGCGGGTACGGTGCAGGTGGACGAGACGGGTGCAGTCATTGACGCGATTGACCAGACAGCCCTCCGCGAAGCCATGCAGACCAGCAGCGACATGATTTTCGTCACGCTGCTGATTCTGATTCCGTGCATCGCGATTACCGGCCCGTTCACGGCGGGACTTAGCTACGTCACCCGCAACTGGGCGCGCGACGAACACGCCTTCCCGTGGGCGGACTACAAGGATGCCATCAAGGCAAACTGGAAGCAGGGACTGCTCGTCAGCACGATTACCGGCTGCGTGCCGTTCCTTGTCTACATCTGCTGGCGCTTCTATGGTGATATGGCGGTGGAAAACGCCGTGTGGGTCATTCCGCAGATGCTGATTCTGATGCTGGGCATCCTTTGGGCGCTCGCGGTGACGTACATGTACCCGATGATGGTGACGTATCAGATGAATTTCCGTACCATCATCCGCAACAGCTTTATTCTCGCGGTTGGGCGGCTGCCGGGCAGCGTGGGCATTCGGCTGCTGCACTGCGTCCCGACGGTGCTGTTCACCGTGATTTTCCTGCTGACGCTTCAGCCGTGGGTACTGATGCTCCTGTTCGCGTACTACCTCATCTTCGGCTTCGCGTTCAGCCGCTTCATCACCGCCAGCTTCACCAACGCGGTGTTTGACAAGTACATCAACTCCCGCATTGAGGGCGCGCAGGTCAACCGCGGCTTGTCGCAGGAGAATGACGACGATGATGATGACGAGCAGGAAGAAGAACGCGAACTGAAGCCGTGGGAAAACGGCTACACGGACAAGCGGTAATCCGCATGAAGCGGGCGCGGGGTGTGCAAACTACTGCTATACGCTATAACAACCTGCAATAAAGGGGAAACCGAAGGGGTTAAGGGGGCGAACGGAAAGCCCCCTTGTCGCCTCCGCAGAGGCGAAACCCCTGCAACATTGCAGATTGTTAATGTGAGAAAGGAGAGCAGAGAATGCAAAGACCTTGGCGCCTGCCCGGCAAGCTCCGCCGCAAGTACGAGACGGCGGAAGCCCTCGGACTGACAGAAAAACTCCGCGACGTCGGCTGGGCGGGTCTGTCCGCGAAGGAAGCGGGCAGAATCGGCGGTACGATGCGCGGAAAAAACAGATAATCAGGCAGGAAAACGAATGTATACAGGATTTGCGGAAGTTTACGACACGCTGATGAACGACGTGCATTATGGCGCATGGGCGGATATGTATGCCCGGATGATGACGGCTTACGGCATCCCGCGCAATGCGAAGGTGTGCGAGTGCGCGTGCGGCACGGGCAGCCTGACACTGCCCTTGCAGCAGCTGGGCTATGAGATGATGGGCATTGACCTGTCGCAGGAAATGCTCTGGCAGGCGGCGCAGAAAGCGCGCAAGGCGGGGTTCGGCATCCCGTTCATCCGGCAGGACATGCGGCAATTGCGGCTGCATCGCCCGGTGGACGCGGTGCTGGCGACGTGCGACGGGGTGAATTACCTCCTGCAGGACGTGGACGCGGCGGCGTTTTTCCAATCCGCATGGGATGCCATCAAGCCCGGCGGCGGGCTGTTCTTCGATGTGTCGACACCTTATAAGCTGGAGCACCTGCTGGGCAGCCAGTTCATGGGCGAGGATCGCCGGGACGTGACGTACATGTGGCAGAACCGGTATTTCCCGGAGCGCCAGCAGGTGGAAATGCACCTTGCTATCTTCGTGAAAGAGCCGGACGGGCGGTATCGGCGGATTGACGAGGAGCAGGTACAGCGTGCGTATCAGGCGGAGAAGCTGGTGGCGCTCTTGCAGTCGATTGGTTTTGTGGATGTGCGGGTGTTCGGGACGAATGCGCTTACGCATCCCGCACCGGAAGAGCATCGGTGGCATATCGCGGCGCGGAAGCCGGAGTAAAGGGAAGGGGTTCCCTTTGCGGAATTTCCTTCGCAGGTGGCATCTGTGCTGCTTGATTTTTCATGTAGCAGGGGGAATCGCCACTGCGGAGGCGAAATCCCTGCATAAACACGCGGAAGAAGTATGCAGACGCGCGCAACTGAATCGCGCGAAAGGGTCAAGGGAGGAACTCCCTTGCAGGGTGCAGGGGCAGCGCCCCTGCCGGAG
>ERZ779876.1336-NODE-1336-length-21714-cov-2.783739_pt1 | contig 21714 bp, 17 predicted proteins | sample MGYA00511068_ERZ779876 | MGnify/ENA primary metagenome ERZ779876 (study PRJEB29588, sample SAMEA1970858) | human gut metagenome | biome: human gut; feature: human-associated habitat; material: faeces | place: Denmark | collected 2008/2010 ...
CATCAGTTTTTTTGCCATCTGCCAATAATCCGGCACCTTCTCTGTTCTTCACCCCTGCCATTTGGGAAAGCTCTGCATATTCCTGCCTTGCTGCAAGATTCTGTTCATAACTTTTTATATAGAAGCCGGCACAATATATAAGAAGCCCGATTGCTGCTATGATCATACTTACTGCAAATGTTCTGAGTTTTTTCATTTCCGCGGCATACCCTTTATATTTCTTTTCCAGGAAACAGTTCTTCTGTAGATCACCACACCTCCTGTCAGCAGTCCCATTCCGATAAGTCCAAGAACAGCCATCATTTTAAACGGTCTGACATCTCCTGTTTTAGAACTTCCTGCCATGGAACCACCCTGATAGCTTCCGTATCCACCGGAATATCCACCCGAATTTGCGTAACTGCTGCCTCCGCTTCCGGAAGTCGTTCCTCCATTATTTCCACCATTGTAAGATGCCAACGGTGCTTTCGTCGGTACAGGAGTCATTTTCGGGCAGGTTCCCGGTACAGATGGTGTTGGTGTGGCTTTTGGCTGCTCTGTCGGTTTCGGTACTTCTGTAGGTTTTGGTGTCTCTGTCGGCTTTGGTGTTTCTGTTGGTTTCGGTGTTGCAGACGGTGTTGGTGTGGCAGTCGGTTCTGCTTTTGCTTTCACATATGCCTCCTGCTGTGCAGTAATTTCCGGTGAAATATCACCTCTTGCTTTCGCTGTGTTTACAATTTTTTCAGGCTCTGTGCTTTCTGTTTTAAATACCATTTCATAGCAGACTTCAATTTTATCCATATCTGACAACGATGCTCCTGTCTGAATTACAAATCCTGTATCATCTGCCTCTATTTTGGCATCTTTCAGTTCTATACCGTTTTTCTTCACAAAAATGCTGTCTTTTACAATGGAAGCCCCTTGGGTTTCCAGTTTATCTTCGATAACAATATTCTGATCTGTGACATCCTCACGCAGTTGTCTTACTGTCAGTTTATAGTATCCTTTCTCACCGGACGCATACTCTTTCTTATCTGATTCCTTCACAATTTCCAGAATCGGACTGTGTACCTCTGTCTCTGCTTCCCCGGTTGCAGGTATCTTTTCACTGCTGTCTGCAACTGCAGTATTGTGCACTTTCTGTCCTGCCAGGGCTGCATCAATCACTGCTGCCTGATATTCCACGATCATACTTTTCTGTTCCTGACAGTCCAGAGGATTATACATTACCTGCTCAAAAAGACCGCCTTTATCATTATCGCAGATACTATATCTGCTATCCCTGACCAGTGTCCTGCCTGTTGACATCAGGAAAGTATTATCATCATTGATCTGTACATCAGCATCTGCTACATTTCCTTTCTCATCCATCAGAATCACCGAATCCTTCAGAAGACGTACTCCCTGAGTATCGATCACATCCTGCAAAGTAACATTACGCGCCACACATCCGGTCTGCTCCTGTGTCAGGACAATGCGGTATGTAATAATATCACCATATTTGTAAAATGGTTTGTCCGTCGTCTTCTCTACTTTAAGAACAGGCGAGTTCACCCAGATTTTTGAGGAGTCCTTTACTTTCTGTGCATTATCTGCATACGCCTGTGCTGTATTTACAATCTCCATCCCATTTACGCTTTCCTGCGCAGTACAGCGGAAATTAACAGTCACAGGTGTCTGATACGGAAGATCTGAAATCGTCACGATCCATCCGGTTCCCTGGCGTGTAACCTGACAGCTGACCGGTTTTTCCACTGTTTCTTTATAATTTTCCGGATTCAGCTGATTTCCTGCATCATCAATTCCTGCCACCGGATTCTGAATAACAGCCGGAACACCGCTTACAGTAACAGCATCTTCAGCTCCGTCCAGAGCCAGCCCTTCAGGAAGAGAAAGATCACTGATCACAAGATTTCTTGCGATAGATCCCTTCTGAAGATTATTAACCGTAACCTGATAATTCACCTGTTCTCCTACCCGAAATTCATTTTCCGCACGTCCGTCCCCGGCTGCCAGATATGGATTCTGAAAACTTTTCTCAATAGAAAGAACTGCCGTATTTACATACACTTCTGCATCATCCTGCGAAACAGGGGCATTCTGCGCCTGCACATTGGCAACATTAATGCTTTCCATTCCATTTGCCGCTTCCGTAACTGTGCAAAGGAAAGAAATCATAACCGGAGTATTTGCCGGAAGATCTGAAATGTTCAGTCTCCATCCGCTTCCCTCCTGAAGAAATTCATAATTCACCGGTTTCTCTGATGTCTCATTATAAAATTCCGGATTGAGCTGGTTCAAAACATCTTTGGTCCCTGCTGTCAGCTGCGTAATATTCTGTGGGATTCCGCTTACCGATACATCCTCTGCCGATGAAAGCGCAAGTCCTGCCGGCATACCGGTATCCCAGACAGTTACGTTCCGGGCCACTGTACCTGCTTTTTTATTCTCCACCACCACATTGTACTGTACCTGTTCTCCGACCTGCCATTCATAATGATCTGCAGATTTCTCAATCCAGAATTCTCCTGAATTTACATATACTTCTGCATCATCAGATCTCTCATCTGTATTAGCAGCTTTTACAGTTGCTGCATTTACGCTTTCGTGTCCATTTGCCTCTTCCTGTGCGATACAATGGAAAATAATCGTTACAGGCTGACTGTATGGTACATAAGAACAATAAAAGGAAAATCCGTTCTCATCTGCATTCAACTGAGAATCCACAGGTCTCGCTTCATATGCCTGTCCTGTTTTCTTATCCGGTACGGGATAGTTTACCTGTTGCTGAACTCCCAGTACTTCCATGCTCTGTGCACCACCTGCCAGAACCAGTCCCTGCGGCAGACCAATATCAGTAATAGTTACATCTTTTGCGATTGTTCCTGCCGTTACATTATTCACCACGATCCGGTAAGCTACCTGCTCTCCTGCCTGCCATTCATATTTGTCTGCTGTTTTATCAATTTCAAGCTGTGGACTGTTCGGCCATACTTCTGCCATATCCTTTCTGGATTCCTGTTCTCCCGTCTCAGGATTGATCAGATTATCCGCTGTTGCAGTCACAATATTTTCCCATTCCTGTCCATTGGAATCCGCAGATGCCTGACATTTAAAACGGATTGTGATCGTCTCCCCATACTTCAGGGACGGACACTCTGCTTTCCATCCATTTTCTCCCTGTCCGGTAAGCGTACAGTTCTCGCCTCCCTGACTTGTCTCTACAGCATACTGCCCTTCCAGAAGCTGCAGACATGATGGAAGCTCGTCTGTAATAACAACATTTACTGCTTTTACATCCTGTTTTGTCTGAGAAACCAGAATCTCATAATCTATGATATCTCCCGTTTTCCATTCATACTGAGAAGTATTTTTCTTTACTTCCAGTTCCGGTGGAATCACACCCTTTACCCACACTGTTTCCGTATCCATTGTATCTCCGCTTCCGTTTGTACGTTCATAACTCATGGATGCATGGTTTGGTACAAGAATACTGTATCCATCCTCTGCAAGGTATTTTGAAATGTTAATTTCTGATTCCGGTCTCTGGCGTACTTTTAAAGTAAATGTGTAAGTCTGATTATCTGTAAATGCTTCATCCTGAAGGCTCTCTGCTTTGGCCCTGCAGGTCACTTTCTGTCCTTCAACAGCAACATCAAACCAGTCTGTCACTGTCTGCCCTGCATCATTCACAATACTGACTTTTGATGTATCCTCTATAGTAAGACAATCCTCAAGTATATCCTGTACCACAAAGGATTTCAGTCTATTGGGTGTCACCTCTGCCCGGATCATATACTGAAATTCCTGTCCCTGACGAATGCCAAAAGGTTTTTCTTTTGATGCGGCAGCTGCCTGTTCCCATGTACAGTTTGCCTCTCCCACACGTTTCTCAGGTGCTTTTTTCATCTCAACATCGCCGAAACAATAGGATGTAAAATCAAAATATGCATATGCTTTGCAGTATTTCTGTCCTTTAAAGTTCGGACAATAACTGTTGCCTGATGGATCCAGATATTTATTTCTTGTAATCTCTGCCCATCTTTCCTGAGAACCGGCTTTTGCAATGGCATCTTCACGACTTTTATCCCATTTATCCAGTCTGAACTGATGACAGAATTCTACCGTAAAATTATCTGTATTATAAAAAAGATTCAGCCATCCTCTCGGATCATCCGGCTCAACGGAACCAAGGGGTGAGCTTACAGAATTCCCATCTACCGTCAGATAATCATTGTTTTTCAGAACATATGCATTATCCAGACTGCTGTCTGACGGAATACGGACTCCCTGTCCCGCATCAATATCACGTATGGTTCCATGTCCACTGATCGGCAGTGTTTCTTCTGTTCCATGCTTCAGAAACTGAAATTTAACCTTTGCGTATCCTACAGAATAAATAAATACACCGATACTGTTTTTGGAAAAGCCAACCATTGGATAAGCTTCATTATCTTTCCATGCAAACGTAGCTCCGCCTTTATTCTGAACAATCGATTCTGCAGTGCGCAGATCATAACGGGGTTCTGCATTCTCTACTCCCACAAGAATGAGTCTGACATCAACAATATTTCCATTTCCATCTTTTCCTACATTGTTATAACGCATCCCTGCGCTTCCGGCTTTATAGTCCGCTCCTACACGAACGCACTCTGTGTCACGTTCGCTTTTTCCATTGTCTGAAAAAGCTTCCCTGTCCAGATTATCACACCCAAAAGATTCATATGTGGTAATTCCGGGCTGAAACTTCATGTTAAAGCGATAACCATAATCTACCACCTTGTCACTGTCCCATGTTTCTACAGTTAACGGTGCCGCCTGAGTTACGCAGACAGGCACAAGCCCCAGAATTGCCTGCAGAATAAAAAGCATTGCAAGCAGCAAAGCTCCAAGGCGTTCTTTCAGTTTGAAATTGTGTTTCATTTTCCGTCTCCTTTCCGAACAAAAAATATAAAAATGAATGTGGGATTTTTCCCTGCACCTGGCAGGATTAAAGAATAGAAATAAGTTGAGATTGTATGATTATAAATATTCAAGGGGAATTAATATCGTGAAACAAGAACGTTTACACTTAAGATTTTTAAGATTCTGCGCAGGGTTTCTTTTCTGAAACCCTGCACAGATTTTCATTGATCATTTCTTTTCTTCAGCCATGAAAGAAAATAAAGAATAATTGCAAGAATAATAAAAAACGGAATCGCAACTCCGATTATCAGTATCAGTAAAACAATTATAACAGCCGCCGCTGCAATAACAACAGCCCTGCCATGCCAGGTAGAAAGATCGATTACTTTTTTCCATCTTTTCTCCTGCTGATGAGGAAGCTCTGTCTCATTGCCATAACTGCTTCCGTAAGAAGAATACTCTCCGTAATCTTCCTGTGTATTTCCATCGTCTGTATCGATCAGAGTCTTTGCTATCAGATGCGGGTCTCCCAGTTCCTGCAGTATCTCCTGCTCTGAGCGTCCGCCACGTACCTGAGACTGTATATAATCTTCATAATACCTGATATGTGCCGCTGCTTTGCCTTCCTGCATCTGCCCGGCAAGCTGGCTTCTCAGGATTTCCAAAAATTCTTTTCTGTTCATCTTCTACACTCCATTTTGCCAGAAATACATGTCAAAACTCTACTGCTCGCTCCGTTATCAGTAACGTTCGTACTCTTATTTTACCATATATACCGCAGGTAGCAACTAATATAATCATAAACTTTTTATGAAATTCTTATAAACTCAGTTACTGTTCACTCCGTTCTCAGTAACTGAGCCAAAATTCATTCCAGATTGCCTGCGGCAATGGAATTTTGGCTTGTATGTCATTTCCCGACAATTTTTGCATACATCTCCGGTCTGCGGTCTCTGAAAAGTCCCCAGTTCAGTCTGTCTGCCTTTAATGCATCCAGGTCAAAAGTGCTTACAAGCACCCCCTCTTCCCCTCCGGGCAGTTCTGCACAGAGAGCACCTGTGTTGTCTGTGATAAAAGAAGAGCCGTAAAAATTAAGAGCAGATTTCTGCATTCCGTTTTCCGGACATGGCTCTACTGTTTCCTCACCGATTCTGTTGGCAGCGATCACAGGGATCAGGTTGGAGGCAGCGTGTCCCTGCATACATCTTCTCCAGTGTTCCATGCTGTCACATTCCAGGATGGGTTCACTTCCGATGGCAGTGGGATAAAAGAGAAGCTCTGCTCCCTGCAGTGCCATACATCTTGCCGTTTCCGGGAACCACTGATCCCAGCAGATTCCAACTCCAATGGTTCCAAATCTGGTATCAAAAACCTTAAAGCCGGTATCTCCCGGTGTGAAATAGAATTTTTCCTGATAATAATGGTCATCCGGAATATGTGTTTTCCGGTAAACGCCGAGATTCTTCCCATCTGCATCCAGAACCGCAACGCTGTTATAGGTATTATTGACCTCTTTTTCATAAAAACTGACCGGGATCACAATCCCCAGCTCTGCCGCTACCCTGCTGAAATGACGCACTGAAGGGTTTTCCTCTGCAGTCTGCGCATATTCATAATACTCATATCTGCGCTCCTGGCAGAAATAGGGCCGTTCAAAAAGCTCCGGAAGAAGAACAATCTCAGCTCCCTTTGCTGCTGCCTGACGCACCAGTTCCTCTGCATGGGCAATATTTTTCTCCACACTTTTACTGCATTTCATCTGAACTGCTGCCACTGTTACATTTCTCATCCTGTCTGTTCCTCCTGCTCCTGTTTACATAAGTAAGTTTTTTCATAACTTTCAGGTAATAACCCTCAAACACATGACTCTCAAAGTTTTCTGCATCAGGGTCAGATATTTTTTCCGGGAATCTGCTGGGTGATACAGTGAATATTTCCACCGCCAACAATGATGGCTCTGGCATCAATGGGATAAATCCTTCTTTCAGGAAAACACTTCTGCAGAATCTCCACTGCCCTTTTGTCATTTTCATCCCCAAACTGTGGAAGGATGATTCCTCCATTGGAAATATAGAAATTCACATAACTGGCAGCCATCCGTTCTCCTGCTTCCCGTTCGTCTTCTCCCTCTTCAAACACAAAGCCATCCACATCTTCCCGGGTAAGGCAGACCGGTTTCTGAGGAATCGGAAGCTTATGAATCTTAAATTTTCTGCCTTTTGCATCTGTTTCCTGTTCCAGCACCTTCAGATCAGCCAAAGACATGGCATACTGCGGATCTGTCTCATCCTCTGTCCATGCAAGCACAACCTCTCCGGGCCTTACAAAAGCGCACACGTTATCCACATGCTCATTGGTTTCATCCTGATAGATTCCACATGGAAGCCAGATAATCTTGTGGACACCGAGCCAGTACTTCAACTGTTCCTCTATCTGTTCCCTGCTCATCTGAGGATTGCGTCCCTGACTCAGAAGACAGGCCTCTGTAACGATCAGAGTCCCCTCTCCGTCAGAATGGATGGAACCGCCCTCCAGCACAAAAGGTCTGGCATCCAGACATGGACAACCGAGAGTCCTGCAGATAAAGGCAGCCACCCTGTCGTCCTTCTCCCAGTTCCGGTAAAGCCCGTCAAAGTCTCCTCCCCACGCATTAAACTGCCAGTCAACTCCACAGACCGCCCCTTTCTCATCCAGAACCATGGTTGCTCCCACATCTCTGGCCCAGGCGTCATCTGTCTCGCATTCCAGCAAAGTCACACCGGAAACATTCCCAAGCTGATTCTTTGCATTCTCCATCTGAGCTTTGGAAACCAGCATATACACCTTTTCGCTCTCTCCAATAGCCTCTGCAACTTTCACAAATGCTTTCTGTGCTTCCCTTGCCCCATAATTCCAGGAACCGGGACGTTCCGGCCAGATCATCACACATCCCTCATGAGGCTCAAATTCTCCGGGCATACGATATTTTGTTCTGTTCTTCTCTGTAACTTCCATGTCTGTCTCCTTTTCTTTGATAGCCCGGCAGATATCAGGAAAGCCGGCTCTTAAAGTCTTCGTATCCGAAATGTCTGATAACCTCACACTCTCCGTCCTCATGCATAACCGCAATATCCGGCAGCGGCATACCGTTAAATGTATTATTCTTCACCATAGAATAAATCGCCATATCCATAAAATACAGCTTGTCCCCGATCCGGATCTCTCTGTCAAAGGAATAATCTCCGATCACATCTCCTGCCAGGCAGGTGCAGGAAGATAAGCGGTAGGTATATGCCTTCTCCCCTGCTTCCCCGCTGTCCTTAAGAGGCGGACGATAGGGCATCTCCAGCACATCCGGCATATGGCAGGCTGCAGAAGCATCCAAAATCAGCGTTCTGATCTCATTTTCCACAATGTCCATAACCTCTGTCACCAGATATCCGGCATTCAGGGCAACAGCCTCCCCGGGCTCCAGATAAATATCCAGATCATAGGTTTCCTTCATATGCTGAATACATTTTTCCAGGAGCTTTACATCATAATCCTCTCTGGTAATATGATGTCCGCCGCCCATATTCAGCCAGGAAACCTCAGACAGAAATTCTCCAAACTTCTCCTCTACTGCCTGCAATGTTTTCTCCAGGTCATCCGCATTCTGTTCGCAGAGCGTATGAAAATGCAGTCCGTCGATCCATTTCAGACATTCCCCGTCAAAGTTCTCTCTGGTAACCCCCAGCCTGGAACCCGGCGCACAGGGATCATAGATTGCATGATCCCCCTGAGTGGAGCATTCCGGATTAATACGGAGTCCCAGACTGGCTCCGGTACACACTTCTTTAAATTTCTTCAGCTGTGCTGTGGAATTAAAGATAATATGGTCACAGATCCGATCCAGTTCCTCTATATCTTCTGTACGGTAAGCAGGGGAAAAAACATGATTCTCTTTCCCCATCTCTTCATATCCAAGCCTTGCCTCAAACAGACCGCTGGCAGTGGTACCTGCCAGATATTTTCCGATCATGGGATACAGAGCAAAGCCGGAAAACGCTTTCTGCGCCAGAAGGATCTTACACCCGGTATCCTCCTGGACTTTTTTCAAAATCTCCAGATTCTCCCGCATCTTCTTCTCATCGATCACATAGCAGGGAGTTTGCAGTTGATCAATCTTCATTGGCTTTCCAGACCTTTACCAGTTCAGGATCTTCGCAGACTTTCCATGGAAGTCCCCATTTGTTCAGTGCTTCCATATATGGATCCGGATCAAATTCTTCCACATTAAATACACCCGGCTTCTTCCACTGTCCGGTCACTACCATCATGGAACCGATCATAGCCGGAACACCTGTTGTATAGGAGATTGCCTGGGATTCCACCTCTTTATAGCATTCCTGATGATCACATACATTATAAATATAAATACTTTTCTCTTTTCCGTCCTTAACACCTGTGAAAATACAGCCGATATTTGTTTTACCCACTGTTCTCGGACCCAGAGATGCAGGATCCGGCAGAAGAGCTTTCAAAAACTGGATCGGCACAATCTCCTGTCCATTAAATTCCACAGGTGCGGTGGAAAGCATTCCTACATTTTCCAGACATTTCATATGTGTCAGATAGCTCTGTCCGAATGTCATAAAGAAACGGATCCTCTGTACTCCCGGAATATTTTTTGCCAGTGATTCAATCTCTTCATGATGAAGAAGATACATATCCTTCTTTCCTACCTCAGGGAAATCGTAGACAGATTTAAATTCCATAGGCTCTGTTTCTACCCAATGTCCGTCTTCCCAGTAGGAACCATTTGCGGAAACCTCTCGAAGATTGATCTCCGGATTAAAGTTTGTGGCAAAAGGATATCCATGATCACCGCCATTACAGTCCAGAATATCAATGGTATGGATTTCATCAAAATAATGCTTCAGGGCATAGGCACTAAATACACTGGTAACACCCGGATCAAAACCGGTTCCCAGAAGAGCAGTCAGTCCTGCTTCCTTAAATTTCTCATCATAAGCCCACTGCCAGGAATAATCGAAATATGCAGTAAAGCCTTTTTCTTTACATCTCTTTTCGTAGATTGCACGCCATGTGGAATCTTCTGTATCCTCTGCTTCATAATTGGCAGTATCAATATAATCCGCACCGGCTTCCAGACATGCATCCATGATGGTAAGATCCTGATATGGAAGTGCCACATTCAGGACAGCATCCGGCTTATAGGCTCTGATCAATTCTGCGACCTCTGCTGCATTATCCGCATCTACCTTTGCTGTCTCAATTTTTGTCTTCGTTGTACTTTCAATCTTCTCTTTGAGTGCATCGCATTTTTCCTTTGTCCTGCTTGCGATCATAATCTCTGTAAAAACATCGCTGTTCTGACAGCATTTGCGAATTGCCACTGAAGCTACCCCACCACATCCGATTACCAATAATCTGCTCATAAACTGTTTTCCTCCTCTTCCAGTAAATCTTCTACATATTTTGGAAGCATAAATGCTCCTCTGTGAAGATTTGTTGTATAATACCATGTTTCTATATTAAGATTATCAAACCTCTCCGGCCTGAAATCTTCCAGTGGATGATATTTCTTTGATGCAAATCCAAAAAGCCAGTATCCCGAGGGACAGGTAGGGATATGTGCCTGATAAACCCTGCTCACCGGAAATGACCGGAATACCTTTCTGTGCATCTTTCTGCATTCCACCTCATCCTCATCATAAAAAGGACTTCCATGCTGATAAACCATGATTCCGTCATCTCTGAGAGCCTTATAACAGCTTCCGTAGAATTCCTTTGTAAAAAGTCCCTCTGTATGTCCCAGCGGATCTGTGGAATCATTGATGATCAGGTCATATCTGGCCTTTTTATTCCGCAGGAACCGAAGGCCGTCTTCATAATAAATGTTGACTCTCTCATCCTTCAGTCCCTGGGCAATATCCGGAAACATCTCCGCACATACATCCACAAACATTTTATCGGATTCCACCACATCAATGCTCTCAATCTGTGGATAATGGATCAGTTCTCTGGCAACTCCACCGTCACCGCCGCCGATGATCAGAACATTTTTTACATTGGGATGTACTGTCATTGGCACATGCGTAACCATCTCATCATAAATAAATTCATCTTTATCAGAGAATACAATCTCACCGTCCAGAGCCACAAATCTCCCAAATTCTTCAGACTCAAACACATCGATTCTCTGAAATTCACTTTCCCCTGAAAATAACTGTCGGTTAATCCGGACAGAAAGCTTTACATTTCCTGTATGGAACTCAGAATACCATAATTCCATGATCAGATACCCCCTTTCAGGACCTGAAGATGTTCTACCTTCGGATCCTCCATTCCCTGCATGGAACAGCCTTTGTCTCTTGCATAAAGAATGTATTCTACAATTTCCTGTGTCACCATTTCCCCAGGAGCAAGAATCGGGATTCCCGGAGGATAACACATAACAAATTCACCGCTGATCCTGCCTGCCGCCTGTTCCATGGGCAGAGATTCTTTCTCCGCATAAAATGCCTGCTGTGGAGACGCCACCACTGCAGGTGCGATATATTCCCCGGAAAGCATACCTGTGCTGTCCTTCTTATACAGACGTTCAATATCAGCCAATGCCCCTACCAGCCTCTCAATATCCTGAAGCCTGTCTCCGATGGAAATGTAAGCCAGAATATTACAGATATCTCCAAACTCGATCTGAATATCATATTCATCTCTGAGAAGATCATAAACTTCAATACCTGCCAGCCCATTTCCCAGTGTATAAATGGAGAGTTTTGTAACATCAAAATCAAAAACACTGGTTCCATTGATCAGATCCATACCATATGCATAATAACCGCCGATCTCATTGATCTCCTCTCTGGCATACTGCGCCATCCCTGCAACCTTTTCAAAGGATTCCTCTCCCCTGAGTGCCAGATTTCTTCTGGAGATATCCAGACTGGACAACAGAAGATAAGAAGCGCTTGTGGTCTGAGTCAAATTGATGATCTGGCGCACTTTCTCTGCATTCATACTCTTATTCAAAAGCAGCAGCGAACTCTGTGTCAGACTTCCGCCGGATTTGTGCATGGAAACTGCCGCCATGTCAGCACCTGCCGCCATTCCGGATACAGGAAGGTTTCTGCCGAAATAAAGATGGGTTCCATGAGCCTCATCTGCCAGCACCTTCATTCCTCTTGCATGAGCCTTCTTTACGATAGTCCGCAGATCCGAACAGATTCCATAATAGGTAGGGTTATTTACAAGAACTGCCACCGCATCCGGATTCTCATCCATAGCCTTCTCCACCTGACTGACTTCCATGCCAAGGGAAATGCCCAGCTGCGCATTCACCTCCGGGTTTACATAAACCGGAATTGCACCGCACAGTACCAGGGCATTGATGGCACTTTTATGTACATTTCGCGGCAGAATGATCTTATCCCCTGCCTTGCAGACAGACAGGATCATGCTCTGCACTGCAGATGTGGTTCCTCCTACCATAAGGAATGCATGCGCTGCGCCAAAAGCATCTGCTGCAAGCTCCTCCGCTTCTCTGATCACCGAAACCGGGTGGCAGAGATTGTCCAGCGGCTTCATAGAATTAACATCCAGCCCCACACATTTCTCTCCCAGCAACTGTGCAAGCTCCGGATTTCCTCTTCCTCTTTTATGTCCCGGCACATCAAAGGGAACGACTCTCTTCTTTCGGAAACGTTCCAGTGCTTCATATATGGGCGCATGCTGTTGTCTTTCATAATCCATTTGACATGTTCCTCTTTTCCTGTCGTCATGTACCGGCAAATATAGTTCTATCATTCAGCAATTGTATACTGCCTCAAACCGGCACAATGATTCAATTATTTCTCTATATATTCAAGTCGAACGCATGTGAGACACATCCTCGCAAAGCGTTTATCTCCAACCATATCCTTTATATTTGCTATATCTGCACAAAAAAAGAAGCAGATAAGTTCATTCACCATCTGCTTCTCTCATGATCTATAGAATTTCTCAGGCTCTGTCTCTTTATATACTGACCGGATTTCCCGTATAAATCCGTCTGTATCCTGTGCCTGTTCCCGTATTCTGAAATATTCATGACTGCTGTCGTCTTCAATCGCTGGCAAATATATGCTATGCTCTTATTGACCGTTTCACAAGATGATGTGTGCTTACGCACTGATTATTATAAAGTAATCAACTTATAAAATTTGAGCTTCTAACTCAATCAATAATGTGGTGTCTCCCACCCGGCAACTGCCCCGCCTGTCCGTATGGCTTAACATTCAGAAACTGTCTCTGAATGTGAGCAAATATTTGCATGAAAACGATAGTGTCTTTTCATACTAAAGATGAGAATAACATATCTTCTGAACTGTTGTCAATTCCATTTTCCATATTTTGCACTAGAGCGTGTCTGAAAAAGGCTTTCTGCAAGATGTGCGTCACAATTTGTGGGATATTTTGCCCGGATGAGGGCGCCGTAGCGGGCTACGGCAACTGAATTCGGGTGAAATATCCCGCAAAGTGGGGGCGTGCAGATTGCGGGAATGATTTTTCAGACACGCTCTAGCTTTACCCGCTTTTTATATTTTCTTCATTTATCAGGGAAAACTATGTCTATTTTTTAACAATTTCTTTCCTTGAGAAAACGTATTTTCTTTCATGACCAGGGATTACGATTCTCTTCTCTTATCAATTTGCACAACTTTTATCCAGTTTACTCACATTTTTTGACGTTTCAACAAAAATTTCTTGACATTTTTTTCTCAAAATGATATATTGTATTCATCAATTGAAAGAACCTTCGAGTACTGACGGAAAGAGTGGAGTGCAAACCACGTGGAGTCGGAGGTTTGTGGGAGCCGACCGTCTGGGCAGTATTTGAAATATTCAGATACTGGCCTTTTTTTATAACTTTCAGGGCAGAAATCAGGAATACCAGGCAGACCGGCCAATACTTCTTTCAATTAATAATTGTTGCTGATCGCGGAGTGAACAGCAACAGAAGTTTTTCATGTTATGCGGAAACGAAAGGAGAAAAACAATTATGGGATTCAAATCAGACATTGAAATTGCACAGGAATGCGAGATGCTTCCAATTACTCAGATCGCAGAGAAAGCAGGTATTGACGACAAATACCTGGAGCAGTACGGAAAATACAAAGCAAAAATCGACTACAATCTTCTGAAAGAAAGTGATAAGAAGGATGGAAAATTAATCCTCGTTACAGCTATCAACCCAACTCCAGCAGGAGAAGGTAAAACTACTACTACTGTAGGTCTTGCAGATGGTATGCAGAGACTTGGCAAGAGTGTTATGGTAGCTCTTCGTGAGCCATCCTTAGGACCGGTATTCGGTGTAAAAGGTGGTGCAGCAGGCGGCGGATATGCACAGGTTGTTCCTATGGAAGATATTAACCTTCACTTCACAGGTGACTTCCATGCCATTGGCGCAGCTAACAACTTACTGGCAGCTATGATCGATAACCATATCTTCCAGGGCAATGCATTAAACATCGACCCACGTAAGATCACATGGAGAAGATGTGTAGATATGAACGACCGTCAGCTTCGTAACGTAGTAGATGGTCTTGGCGGAAAGACAAACGGTATGCCTCGTGAAGACGGATACGACATCACAGTTGCATCTGAAATCATGGCAGTTCTCTGTCTTGCAAGCGACATCAAAGACCTGAAAGAAAGATTATCCAAGATCATCATCGGATATACATACGGAAAAGTTTCCGAGCAGAAACCTGTAACAGCAGGTGACCTTCACGCAGAAGGCGCTATGACAGCCCTGTTAAAAGATGCTCTGAAACCAAACCTTGTACAGACTCTGGAACACGTTCCTGCAATCGTACATGGCGGACCATTCGCAAACATCGCTCATGGATGTAACTCTGTAACAGCTACAAAGATGGCTATGAAGCTTGCTGATTATGCAATCACAGAAGCTGGTTTCGGTGCTGACCTTGGTGCTGAGAAATTCCTTGATATCAAATGCCGTATGGCTGGTTTAAAACCAAGCGCAGTTGTAATCGTAGCTACAGTACGTGCCCTGAAATACAACGGCGGCGTTGCTAAAGCTGACCTTAACAATGAAAACCTGGAAGCTCTTGAAAAAGGTATCCCGAACCTGTTAAAACACGTTTCCAACATCAAAAACGTATACAAACTTCCATGTGTTGTTGCAATCAACGCATTCCCGACCGATACCAAGGCAGAGCTTGACCTGGTAGAAGCAAAATGTAAAGAGCTTGGCGTTAATGTTGCACTTTCTGAAGTATGGGCAAAAGGCGGCGAAGGCGGTATTAAATTAGCTGAGGAAGTAATCCGTCTTGTTGAAGAGCCAAACGACTTCACATATTCCTATGAGCTTGAAGGCTCTATCGAAGATAAGCTGAACCAGATCGTTCAGAAAGTATACGGCGGAAAGAAAGTTGTTCTCACAGCAAACGCTCAGAAACAGGCAAAACAGCTTGAGGAACTGGGATTCGGAAACTGCCCGATCTGTGTAGCAAAAACACAGTACAGCTTAACAGATGACCAGACCAAGCTTGGTGCTCCTACAGGCTTTGAAGTAACTGTTCGTAACCTGAAGATTTCTGCAGGTGCAGGCTTCATCGTAGCCCTCACAGGAGAGATCATGACCATGCCAGGTCTTCCTAAAGTTCCGGCTGCTGAGAGAATCGACGTAGACGAGACAGGTAAGATCACAGGTCTGTTCTAATCAAAGAAAAAAGAAACATCAGGCGGATATACCTGTCCGCCTGGCGTTATAAAAAGGTCATGGCTTACATGATGACTAAGAACAATAAGGAGACAACGAAATGGGATTTTCAACAAGTACATGTACAGAATTCGTTGAAGTTCTGGCATCTAAGGCTCCGGTTCCGGGCGGCGGCGGTGCGTCTGCATTAGTTGGTGCAGTAGGAACTGCTCTTGGAAATATGGTAGGAAGCCTTACTGTAGGAAAAAAGAAATATGCGGATGTTGAAGACGAAATGTACGAATTAAAAGCAAAATGCGATCAGTTACAGAAGGATTTCCTCCGTTTGATCGAGCGTGATGCAGAAGTATTCGAGCCATTATCAAAGGCATATGGAATGCCAAAGGAAACAGAAGAAGAGAAAGCTGAGAAAGCCAGAGTCATGGAGATCGTATTAAAAGATGCCTGCTCTGTACCAATGGAGATCATGGAGAAATGCTGTGAGGCACTTGACCTGATCAAGGAATTTGCTGCAAAAGGCTCCAAGCTTGCCATCAGTGACGCTGGTGTAGCTGCAACCTTCTGCAAAGCTGCATTAAAAGGTGCAAGCCTGAACGTTTATATCAACACAAAGTCCATGGCAGACAGAGAGTATGCAGAAGAATTAAACAGAAAAGCAGATGCGATGCTTGAGAAATATACAAAGATCGCAGATGACACATTTAACAGCGTACTTGGCAGACTGAAATAATAGTAAAATAGAAATTTCTGTATTGTTTTCCGTCTCTTTTAATAAAGTGTAACATTATTTATTGAGATGTATTTTTTTACAGAGTGCATATGATTTATGAGGCGGTTATGCTGAAATCATTCAGATACAGTATAGAATAATAACGTATAATTTCGGAGGGAACGACAAATGGCTAAGCAGTTATTAGGTAAAGAAGTAACAGCAGCATTAAATGAGAAAATCAAAGCAAACGTAGCAGAGCTTCAGGGAAAAGGAGTAAATCCTACCCTCTGCATCATCCGTGTTGGTGAAAACCCAAGTGATATCTCCTATGAAAGAGGAGCAACAAAACGCTGCGAAACTTTAGGCGTTGCATGTGAGAAAATCTTACTTCCGGAAGATGTTTCCCAGGAAGAACTTCTTGCAACAATCGATAAAGTAAACAAAGATGACAGCATTCACGGCGTATTATTATTCCGTCCGCTTCCAAAACATCTGGATCAGGCAGTGATCGAGAATGCACTTGCTCCTGAAAAAGACGTTGACTGTATGACAGACCTTTCCATGTCCGGTGTATTCACAGGCAAGAAGATTGGTTTCCCGCCATGTACACCACAGGCTTGTATGGAAATCCTTGATCATTACGGAATCGACTGCACAGGCAAAAAGGCAGTAGTAATCGGAAGAAGCCTTGTTGTTGGTAAACCTGCAGCAATGATGCTGGTTAAAAAGAACGCAACTGTTACGATCTGCCACACAAGAACTGTAGATATGCCGTCTGTAGCACGTGAAGCAGATATCATTATTGTAGCAGCAGGCCGCGCCGGTGTTGTTGGTGCCGAATATGTAAAAGAAGGCCAGACAATCATCGATGTAGGTATCAACGTAAATGCAGAAGGCAAACTCTGCGGTGATGTTGATTACGCAGCAGTAGAGCCTATCGTAGATGCTATTACACCTGTACCTGGCGGTGTTGGAAGTGTAACAACTTCTGTACTGGTTGGTCATGTGGTAGAAGCTGCAATGAGAAAGGTAAACGCATAAGATGAAAAAAGTGCCGGGAAAATATTTCTGGCTGCTTATGACAATAACAGGTGCCCTGATGTTCGGGGCACCTGCTTTGGTAAGTGCCAGTGAAGGGATAGCGTCCACTGATACAGAAAACAGCGCAGCAGACAATGCTGTAGATATCCCAGATGACGACACGATAGCTAAAACAACTGATAGTGCAGAAAAAAACAGTCAGGAAACTGATCATTCAGGAGAGGGACAGATCTCCAAACCTAAATATCTCGAAAATGCAGAAAATAACGGAGAAGAAATTATCTCCGATGAAGACCCGACAGATAATACTTATGGATACTACACGATTATGGGTGGAACAACTGTTTCCGTCGATGAAATGTGTTCATTATACAACAGTCAGGGATGCACTTACCCATCTGAAGAACTCAGTGGCGGCGGAGCATCTGATATAGATACCTTTTGCAATATTATTGTAGAGGAGGCAAATGCCGAGAATGTACGTGGTGAAGTAGTTTTTGCGCAGGCAATGCTGGAAACCGGATGGCTGAGTTTCGGTGGTGATGCGGGAATCGACCAGTTCAATTTCGCAGGTCTTGGAACAACCGGAGGTGGAGTCAAAGGAATCGCATTTCCGGATGTAAGAACAGGAATACGTGCTCAGGTTCAGCATCTCAAAGCCTACGCCTCCACAGATTCCCTGAATCAGGAATGTGTAGATGAACGCTTCGATTACGTGACAAGAGAGACGGCGCCTTACGTGGAATGGCTGGGAATCCAGGAAAATCCTTATGGCGGCGGCTGGGCAGCAGGAAAAGATTATGGAAGTAAATTAAGAAAAATACTGGCAGATTTGAAATCAGGGACATAAAGACAGAGTTTTGCGCCTTATTTGTATTATTTTTCTGAACTGCTGTAAATGATTTTTAAATTCTTAAATAAAGAAAGGATGTTGAGTAAAATGAAAAGAAAATTGATGATCTGTGCAATGGCTTTGTGTATATGTGCAGGATTGGCCGGTAACACTGGAGAGGTCAGCGTATGGGCATCCGAAGGATCATCTTCGGATGCTGTCCGGATAGGCGCCCTGAAAGGTCCGACAGCAATGGGAATGGCGCAGCTTCTTGATGAAGACGGATATGATTTTACGATTGCTGCATCTCCGGATGAGATTGTTCCGATGGTAGTACAGGACAAGCTTGATATTGCAGCTGTTCCGGCAAATCTGGCAGCAACGTTGTATCAAAAGACAGATAAGGATGTCAGTGTCCTGGCGGTCAATACGTTGGGTGTTCTCTATCTTGTAGAGAATGGAGACAGTGTAAAATCTGTGGAGGATCTTAAGGGAAAGACCATTTATGCCAGTGGAAAGGGTGCAACTCCGGAATATGCCCTGAACTCTGTTCTTAAAGCGAATGGAATCGACCCTGAAAAAGATGTGACTGTTGAATTTAAATCTGAGCACGCAGAGGTAGTTTCCGCACTTGTGCAGGATCAGACAGCAGTCGGACTTCTTCCGCAGCCTTTTGTAACTACAGCGCTGATGAAAAACGATAAGCTGAAGGTTGCCCTGGATCTGAACAAACTGTGGGAAGATTCCATGGATGACGGAAGTAAACTTGTGACAGGAGTTGTGATCGCAAACAATGAGTTTGTTCAGGATCATGCAGATAAAGTAAATGATTTTATGGATGCTTATAAAGAATCTGTAGATTTTGTCAACAGTGACACAGAAGCTGCGGCCCAGATTATAGGAGATCATGATATTATTGCAAAAGAAGTTGCACAGAAAGCAATCCCTGACTGCAGTATTGTGTTTATTGAAGGTGATGAGATGAAAACCATGCTTTCGGGATATCTGGCAACCCTGGATGATCAGAATCCTGAGATTATAGGAGGACAGTTGCCGGATGATGCATTCTATTACAAACGATAGAGCAAAAACTGACAATGGAACGAAATATACAGGAATTCGCATATTAGCAGTGCTTTTCTGGATTGCAATCTGGCAGTTTGCGAGTATGTATCTGAAACAGGAGATCCTTCTGGCATCTCCTGTTTCTGTTGTCCGAAAGCTTTTTGAACTGATTTTCAGCGGAAATTTCTGGCAGTCTGTCGGATTTAGTTTTGTACGCATTGTGACAGGATTTCTTCTGGCTGTGCTTCTGGGAATCTTTCTGGCAGTGTGGGCATATTGGTCAAAAACAGTGGAAATCCTGATAGCACCTGTAATTGCGGTGGTCAAATCTACACCTGTGGCGTCTTTTATCATTTTGTGCCTGATATGGATACCGTCCAGAAATCTGTCAGTTTTTATTTCCTTTCTTATGGTTCTGCCGGTGATATATACAAATATCCTTGAGGGAATACGACAGACGGACAGGAAGATACTGGAAATGGCAAAAGTATTTCGTGTGAATCTCAGAAGACAGATCAGGTATATTTATGTATCGCAGGTACTACCTTATTTTCTCTCTGCATGCAGGCTTTCACTTGGGATGTGCTGGAAAGCAGGAGTGGCAGCAGAGGTTATCGGAGTACCCTCAGGTTCTATTGGTGAGAAACTGTATAATGCAAAAATATATCTGAATACTCCGGATCTTTTTGCGTGGACAATTGTGATAATTGTGATCAGTTTTGTATTTGAAAAGTGTTTTCTTGGAATTGTAAGCAGAGTAGTTTATATGATAGAACATAGATAACGGAAATTTTGATTTATGATAATCCTCTTAAATGCATTATTTATGAGGTCTGTTACAGGCGGAGAAGAGATATGGATATAAAGGTAGATCATGTCAGTAAAGCATACGGAGAGCAGCAGATACTGAGAGATTTGTGTTGCGTTTTTCCAGAAGGGAAAACCACTTGTATAAGAGGAAGATCCGGATGTGGAAAAACTACACTGATACGGCTTCTTCTGGGGCTGGATATTCCGGATAAGGGAAAAATAGAAGTGATAAGTGACAGGAAGATCAGTGCAGTATTTCAGGAAGATCGCCTGTGCGAAAATCTGAGTGCTGCTTCCAATATAAGACTGGTATGCACAGAAACAATTGATTATATTTTAAAAAAGACCGAGGGAAAGACATTGATCTTTGTTACCCATGAAGAACAGGAAGCAGTTTGGCTAAAGGCAGACAAAACATTAAAATTTATGAAGGATCATCTGATAAAATAATCCGGAAAGTGATGGGATAAAATAATGCAGACTTATACATATGTTTCAAAGGGAAAATTTGAATTAATGGAAAAACCAAAACCAGTACTTACGCATGAACGAGATGCAGTTGTAAAGGTAACGCTTGCAAGTATCTGCTCAAGTGATCTGCACATTAAACACGGAAGTGTTCCCCGTGCAGTTCCTGGTATAACTGTGGGACATGAGATGGTAGGTATTGTTGAATCAGTTGGAAGTGCTGTAACTCATGTAAAACCAGGGGATCGTGTGACTGTAAATGTAGAAACCTTTTGTGGTGAATGTTTTTTCTGTAAAAAAGGTTATGTAAATAACTGTACAGATGAGAATGGCGGATGGGCTCTTGGCTGTCGTATAGATGGTGGTCAGGCAGAATATGTAAGAGTTCCGTTTGCTGACCAGGGACTGAACAAAATTCCGGAAGGAGTTACTGACAGACAGGCTTTGCTGGTAGGAGATGTTCTTGCCACTGGCTATTGGGCTGCACGTATTTCTGAGATCACAGAGGAGGATATTGTGCTGATTATTGGGAGCTGGTCCTACAGGGATTTGCACTTTGCTAAGTGTTATGCTGAAAAATCCAAAGTGTATTATTATGTGTGAAAAAGATGAAAACAGAATTCATTTTATTAATGAACATTATCCGGAGGTTCTTACTGTCTCGCCGGAGGAATGCTTTGATTTTGTCCAGGACCATAGTGATCACGGTGGAGCTGATGTAGTTCTTGAGGTTGCGGGAGCGGAATCTACATTTCGTCTGGCATGGGAATGTGCAAGACCAAATGCAACTGTGACAGTGGTTGCACTTTATGATAAGGCTCAGGTACTGCCACTTCCGGATATGTATGGAAAAAATCTCACATTCAAAACAGGTGGAGTGGATGGATGTGATTGTGAGGAAACCCTGAAACTGATCGCAGAAGGTAAGATTAATACAGAACCACTTATCACGCATACCTATCCTCTAAGTAAGATTGATGAGGCTTATGATCTTTTCGAGAATAAGAGAGATGGTGTTATAAAAGTAGCTGTTGAATGTTGGCATTAGTAGAATTCACCGGAAATAAAGATAGTAATTATTGGGAAACTAATACAAGAGAAAACGTAACTGTTCAGTACCTTCATAGTTACGAGCTAAAATGCATTTAAACGATAAAAACACGCTTTGCGAGTTTTTATCGTTATCGCGGC
>ERZ779876.1337-NODE-1337-length-21687-cov-4.197069_pt1 | contig 21687 bp, 24 predicted proteins | sample MGYA00511068_ERZ779876 | MGnify/ENA primary metagenome ERZ779876 (study PRJEB29588, sample SAMEA1970858) | human gut metagenome | biome: human gut; feature: human-associated habitat; material: faeces | place: Denmark | collected 2008/2010 ...
ACTTATATGATTTTATAATTTATCTTTAACTGTTAATGACCTTCTTTTTTTGTATGGATAAGTATACGGTTTCTGGATTTTCATTTCTGTTGTAATAACAACATTATTCCGATTTATCTGTTCCAATCAGGACTTTCTTTCCACAAAACGTGAAACCATAATGCCGGACCTTTTATTTGGGATACCATCAAATAATAATCCCCTTCAGATGATCGCACTCATGCTGAATAATCTGCGCCGTCCATCCGCTGTATTTCTGTCTCTGCCGTTTAAAATTGATATCTTCATATTCTACTTCGATTTCCTGATAGCGCACACATTTTCTTACACCATCCAGAGACAGGCATCCTTCTTCTGTCTCATACTTTCCGTTTCTCTTTACAATCTTCGGATTGAACATCGCAACATTCATAAATCCCATATTGACTGCAATGATCGCTTTATTTACCCCGATCATATTTGCTGCCATTCCCACACAGCCATCTTCGTGCGCTTTTAATGTATCCAGTAAATCAATTGCGACTGGAAAATCTCCTTTCGTTGCTTTCTCTGCCTTCTGGCGCAGAAAAAAGAGATCTCTCATAATTGGTTTTACCATTTTATCTTTCCCCTTTCCGTAGTACTAGTTACTGTTTACAGTATCTGTGACCAGCAACTAGTACTTTCCAGTATACACGATTTTTCCCATTTTTAGGTTGGAAAAATTGGAAAATGCACATATAATTAGATTAGTTTTCAAATACAAACAGGAGTGTATTATCTATGAATAAAATCAAAATCATAAAAAAGAACGATGAATATTCTTCCGAATATCAGATCGGAGATACTTTTGAAATTGAAGGCACCTGGTACGGTGGTGTCCATATTATCGGAAAGACCGGCGCACCGGTTTCTCTTGATAAAGATGAATATATTTATCTGGATGCCAATCCGGAAAATAAAGCAGCTTCTACGTCTGTAATTTCCCACCCGGAATCGTCTGCCTCAACACAAACCAGTACGGTTATCCCAGAAGCACAACCTGCTTCTACGCTTTCTGCCAATACCGAAAAAAATAACGCAGAACCCCTCCATGAAATCCATGTTGGCGATATCGTGCGCCATTTCAAAAGAGAATGGGTATCAGAAGAGAGCACCAAATATCTCTACAATGTACTGGCTTTCGCCGAGCATACCGAAACAGGCGAAAAGCTGGTTGTCTACCAGGCAATGTATGCACCATTCAAAATCTGTGCAAGACCATACGATATGTTTATGAGCGAAGTCGATCACCAAAAATATCCGGGGATCAGGCAGCAATGGCGTTTTGAAGTAAATGAATAAATCATGATTAAATAAAAATGGAGAATCTCTCCCAGTCCCCGGCTGATACCGGAGCGGATGATTCTCCATTTCAGAATGTCTGCTTTGTTTGTTTCTTCTTATTTCAGGTTCTGATACTCCTCAATCACCTTATCCATCAAGCTTTCTGCTTTTTTATACACTTCTTCATCCATCTGATTGTATGGGAAAATTGCGCGATCCGAAACTTCTACTCCTCTATGTTGCATTAGTTTTTTGAACAAGAGCGAGAAATTTGAATCCATGTCATAGAGTGGCATCAGTTCATGTGTCAGTGCTGATAACTTCATAACTCTGTCAAAATCTTTTTCCTTTGTTGATTTTACAAGATCACTCCAGATTTCAGGCACAATATTAGAAAGCGCTCCTATGCATCCTACTCCTCCGGATGTAAGATTATAAAGGAACTGATCGTCAAATCCTGAGAACATCTCAAACTCATGTCCTTCTACAGCCAACATCAGTTCATTTGTATGATTTGGTTCTGACACGGAGTCCTTTAAACCTTTAATATTAGCATTATTTTCCACCAGCTTTTTCAAGGTTTCCGGAGCGATGGAATGTCCACTTCTTGCCGGGAAATTATAGATATAAAGATTTCCTTTTATTGACTTTGCAAGCGTATCATAATATACAAAAATCTTTTCCTGATCCAGTGCATAATAACATGGTCCGATAACCATTGCTCCTTCATAGCCCATTTCATTCACTTCATTTGACAACGCCACCGTATCTTCAAAATTAAGGCTTCCGGTTCCAGCATAAAGCTTTGTGCGCCCTGCAGTATAATCTGCATAGAATTTGAAGAAATCATGTTTCTCCTGTTTTGTAAGTCCTGTAAATTCACCGGACGATCCCAACACAAGAATTCCATCAACGCCTCCTTCAATCAGGAAATCAATTACCTTTTTATTCCCTTCATAATCCGGTTTTTCTTTTTCATCAAAAACTGTAACAACTGGTGTAACGATTTTACACATATTTTCTACCTCTCTTCCTATCTTTATCCCAATTCACTTTCTTGTAAAAATCAGACAATATAATTCGTCAGCTGACCAATCCTGTCTATCTCACATGTAACTTTATCACCTTTCTTTAGAAACCTTGGTGGCGTAAATCCCATTCCAACACCTGCTGGTGTACCGGTTGCAATAATGTCACCAGCCTCCAGAGTAATTCCTTTGGACAATTCTGCAATCAGCCCCGGAATTTTTTTAATCAGATATTTTGTATTTGAATTCTGTCTGAGTTCACCATTCACATAACTCTTAATATCCAGTTCTAACGGCATCGGAAGCTCTGTACGGTCTACGATCACAGGTCCCATGATCGTATAATTATCCAGACTTTTTCCCATCAGCCACTGTCCATGTCTGGTCTGAAGATCTCTTGAAGAAAGATCATTAAATACGGAATATCCAAATACATATTCTTCTGCTTTTTCTTCCGTGATTCCTTTTCCTTCTTTTCCTATAATGACCGCTAATTCTGTTTCATAATCCACTTTTTCATCGATATCAAACCGTCCCTGGATCTCTTCATTTGCCCCAAGAATACGGTTTGTTCTTTTTGCAAAATACACGGTACCGGATACTTCATCCGACACAGCTCCTGCCAGATGTTCCTTTGTCTCTTCCAGATGATCTGTATAATTTACTCCAACGCAAAGAATATCATGAACCGGGCGTTCAATCGGTGTAAGCATTTCCTGTTCTTCTATTCTATGTACCAATCCATCTGCAGCACAGATCATCTGTGCTGCTTTTTGCGGATCGCCATTTACCATATGAACAAAATCTATCAAAGATTTCCCTTTTAATTCCGGGAATAATTCATCTAAAAAGAACACTTTATCTTCCTTCTCAAAAGCTGCCAGATGAATTTCTCCATTTTTATCTTTTACTCTGGTATAACGCAATTTTTCCACCCCATTTTTACATATAGTTACAAACTCTTGCTATTGCCATCTCGGTATATCCAAGAGCTTCTGCTTTTGTCAGCTTGCCATCAGCAACTTCCTTAATTTCTGTCATCAGCTCATCGCCAAGTTCTGTCATTGTCTTTGTTCCATAAATATACGGGCTTGCATCGATATCAATATTATCAGACATATTTGCAAAAGTAACTTTATTACCGGTGATCTTAATTACCGGCGCAAGCGGATTTCCTGTCGGTGTACCACGTCCGGTAGAAAATACAACAATCTGACATCCACCGGCTACCATTGCCGCTACTGATGACGGGTCATTCCCCGGAGTGTCCATAATAACAAGTCCCTGTTTTGGTTCTACCTGTTTTGCATAGTCATATACTGCTGTTACTTCTGAATGACCGCCTTTATGGATACATCCCAATGATTTTTCTTCCAGTGTTGTAAGTCCTCCTTCTTTGTTTCCCGGAGAAGGATTTCCTTCACGGATATCATGTCCTACTAACTTGATTGCATGCTCATAGTCATGAACGATCTGGTAAATTCTGTCACTGATTTCTTTTGTCTTTCCGCGTCTTGCCAGAATATGTTCTGCACCAATAAATTCTGTTGTCTCAGAAAGAATTGAGGTGCCTCCAAGTTCTACCATACGATCACTCATCTCTCCGATCAGAACATTTGCAGCAAGTCCTGAAGTCGGGTCAGAACCACCACATTCAGTTCCAATGATCAGTTCAGAAAAATCAAATTCTTCTTTCTGCAGTAGAGAAGCTTCCTGTGCCATCTCTTTTGCTGCACGGACAGCTTTTTCTACTGTAGAAATCGTTCCTCCGTTTTCCTGGATAATGAAATGGCGGATTGGTTTATTCGTTCTCTCTTTAATTGCATCTAACACAAGATCCATCTGACAGTTTTCACATCCAAGTGATACAACAACCGTTCCATATACGTTCGGGTTTGCTGCATATCCTGCCATTACATCCATCGTGAACTGCTGATCTGACGGAACCTGGGAACATCCATTCTGGTTATTGAATGTAACTGCAGATTCTACCTGGGATGCGATAATTCTTGTTGTATCTGATGCACAGACACTTGCCGGTAAAATTAAAATTTTATTTCTGATTCCAACTCTTCCATCTGGTCTTCTATATCCCCAAAAAGTCATTTTTTCCATTTTTAAATTCCTCCTGTCTTCTTATATTCCGTATTTAAAGATTTTCTCTGTGATTCTGAACATTATGTACATGTACATGCTCTCCGACATGGATATCACAGGCAGCAAGACCAATATGTTCCCCATATTTTACTACTTCTGTTCCTTTTGGCATTTCTTTGATCGCTACTTTATGGTACATTGGTACATCTGTTATAGCTTTAATCTTCTGTACATCTCCATTTCTATCTCTCCAGATCACTTCATCTCCTGCATTGATCTTTTCAATTGCTACAACGACGGTATCTTTTTCATCAATAATTGCTGCATTAACTGTTACTGCCATTTTGCTCATCTCCTGTTTTCATTTTTTAATATGTGATATTTACAAATACTACTTTGTTGCTGCTTTCTTATCCTCAAGTGGGAACTTCGGGCATCCGTATTTATGTGCCCACCAGTTTGTAACAATTGGGACAATAATCGCTGTGATAACTACGGATGCTGCTACCTGAGCAGTTGCCTGTGGTACATATGCTTCCAGACTCTTATCTGCCAGTCCTACAACTGCCGGTACAGCTACTGCATTTCCTGCTGTTGTCGCTACTGCCCATCCGGCATAACCCGGTCGTTTTGAAATCTTCCGATCACATAATACAATAAATGCTCCACCAATAAAAGTAGTCATAAATCCAAGCAGAACTCCTGACGGTCCTCCCTTTATAACTGCGGAAAGATCAATTCCTGCTCCAAGTGTAAGTCCTACAAAAGGAATTAAAATCGGTCCTGCCGGTGCAAGGAAATCAGAAAATGATTTATCAAGATTTCCAAGGATCATACCAACAATGATCGGTGCAATTGCTGCAAGGATTGAAAGAATCGGAATATTTGCAAGTCCTGAAGCTCCCATTGCGACCAGTGTAAAAAATGGACCATCATTCAATGAGAGTAATGCCATTGCGCCACAATCCACTTCATCACCATAAGACTGCATCAGGGAAAGATATACGGAACCATTGCTGTTTGTTACCGCACAGATAATTGCTAATGCAGATAATCCAAGAAATCCATCTGTACCGAACACTTTACCAACAACAATACCAATTACTGCTCCAGCCACAAATTTGGAAATCAAAAGGACTCCGCCCCTTTTTAACACACTTCCGAGTTCATTAAATCTTAACGTTGTTCCAAGACATACCAGCTGAATTCCCATCGCTGTTGCCGCACCTGCATTTGAAAAAGTTGCTGTTGTAAGTGAACCTACCTGAAGTATCGACGAACAGAACGTATTTAAAATTGCTCCAATTAAAAGCGGAACAATCATCATCCCAGCCGGTACTTTCTTCAAAAAGTTCATAATCATAGTTTTTGCCTCCTCTTTACCTTTTTTCCTTTCGTTTCATTTGTGCGTATATACGTACTCCGTATGTATTTACATACTTCATGTTTTTAAAATAGCACTTATGTATTTTATTGTCAATATATCATTAAATGAATTCATTATTTTTATCATTTTGCACAATTATTCTATATAAATTTCTACATATACGTCAAACAGCTCTGGAATTCCATACAAATATCTGATATAATTTTTATATACTTGATTGAAATTTAGATTATTTCAATGTTAATAAAGGAGATTTAAACCAATGGCAACAACTGAACACCGCCCTACTGAACGGGTGCTCGATATACTGGAGCTTCTTTCCAACTCTGAGGAAGGAATGACTCTTACCGAACTTGCCAAAGCACTGAATGCCCCAAAAAGTAGCATTATGCCGCTTGTTCATACGATGACTGCCCGTAATTTTATTTATATGCAAAAGGATACGCTTCGCTATCGTATCGGAGTTGCTACATATTCTGTTGGTGTAGCCTATAATAACCGCAAGACTTCTTTGCAATTCATTCAACAGGAGATGAATAACATTACTGCATTAAGTAACGAAACATGCCAACTTGGTATCCAATCTCGAAACATGGTACTTTATATCGCAAAAAAAGATTCACCTCAGCCAATCCGCCTGATGTCTTCCGTAGGAAAGCAGCTTCCTTTGTACTGTACTGGTTTGGGGCGAGCACTTCTTGCTTATAAATCCGAAGAAGAAATTCGTAACCTGTTTCCAGAAGTTCTCACTGCATATACACCACACACAATCGCTACCATAAATGATCTACTTAAAGAGCTAGAACTTACCCGTCAACGGGGATATGCCGTGGAACATGAAGAAACAAATTTAATGGTAAATTGTATCGCCGTTTCGCTTGATTACAATAATGCACCAATCGCTGCTTTAAGTATATCCATCCCAACCTTCCGTATTTCCGAGTCTAAAGAAAAAGAAGCTGTCCAGATTCTTTGGGAAGCCAAACAGCGTATTGAAACACATTTTAAAATGTATGGCGTTGATTTTGGAAATTAAAAAATACCTGACAGAAAGCCTTCTATCCTTCTGTCAGGTATTTCTTTATACGCCTTTTCCTTCCCCTGCAAAATATTCTTTTACAAGTTTTACCACAACTCCTGATAACAGGAAGACTGCAATTAAGTTCGGGATTGCCATCAGTCCGTTAAATGTCTCTGCAATATTCCACATCAGTCCAAGATCCATCGTTGCTCCGACGATCGCAACCAGTGAATACAGCACCATAAACGGTTTGTTGATCTTCGTTCCAAATAAAAATTCAATACATCTGGTTCCATAAAGTCCCCATCCGATAATCGTTGAAAATGCAAAGCAGCACATTGCAACCGCGGTAAAGATCGATACCCAGCTCCCATATGTAGAAGTAAATCCAAGAATCGTAAGCTCCGCACCTGCTGCCTCCCCGTAACCAATCGGAACTCCGCTGCACAGGATTACCAGTGCGGTCAGTGTACAGATTACGATCGTATCTATAAATACCTCAAAGATTCCGAAGAATCCCTGTTTCACCGGTTTTTTTGTATCTGCACATGCATGTGCAATCGATCCGGTACCAAGACCTGCCTCATTAGAGAAAATTCCTCTGGACACACCTTTTTTCATACTGATAAAGAAGCTTCCGACTGCCCCTCCGGTAACAGATGTCGGTGTAAATGCACCTTCAAAAATTGAAACAAATACATGTGGTATATTTTTTAAATTCAACAGAACCACTCCGGCAGCTAACAGAACATAGATAACCGCCATGAACGGTACAAGCTTTTCCGTTACCTGTCCGATTCTCTTGATTCCACCGAGAAGGATCAGTGCAATCAACACCGCAAGCACAATTCCGATCACAAGATTAACCGTCTTTGCTGCATCCACTCCAATCACCCCGTAATTGAATAATGCGGAATCAATTGCTGTCGTAATCGTATTGACCTGTGTCGCATTTCCAGTTCCAAATACTGTCAGCACACCGAATGCAGCAAACAAATATGCAAGCCAGTGCCAGTTTTTATTCAGACCATTCTTAATATAATACATTGGCCCACCGACCAGATCCCCTTCTGCATTCTTTTCACGGAAATGTACGGCAAGTGTTACTTCTGAAAATTTAGTACACATTCCAAGAAGTGCGGAGATCCACATCCAGAAGACTGCTCCCGGTCCGCCGATTGCGATCGCTCCTGCAACTCCTGCAATATTCCCGGTTCCAACCGTCGCCGCAAGCGCGGTACAGACCGCCTGAAATGGTGTCATTGCACCATCTGTGGCATCTTTTTTCCGAAGCATGCGCCCAATCGTCACCTTCATAGCGTATGGAAATTTTCTGATCTGGATAAATCCGGTTCTGACACTGAGCAGAAGTCCTACTCCGATGATACAGATCATTGCCGGCACACCCCAGATAAAATTATTGACTACATTATTGACCGACTCAATTGTAGATAACATCCCTTATTCCCCTCCAGGATTGAAAGATTTTCCTCTTCATCTTTCATTTTCTTATTTTTGGTATATAAAATGAATATTTTATTTATTATACACAATTCGTCAGGGAAATACAACTGCTTTTTCATGGCGGACGTTTCTTCTTTTTTATGCCTCGTAACGTATTTCTTCTTTTATTTTATCCTGGATTTCCACAAGAACTTCCATTAAAAGCGGATTGAACGCTCCGCACTCTCCGTTCAGGATCATCTTCATCGCCTGCTCATGTGAATACGCATCTTTATATACACGCTTACTCACCAGTGCATCATAAACATCTGCCACAGATACAACCTGTGCCGCAATTGGAATCTGTTCTCCGATCAGACCATCCGGATACCCTTTACCATCATAACGTTCATGATGCCATCTGCAGATCTGATACGCGATCTTGATCATCTTCTCATCCTTATAATGCTCCAGCTTATCCAGCATAGAAGCATCAATCAGCGTATGCTCTTTCATAGTCTCAAATTCTTCTTTAGTCAGCTTTCCAGGCAACGGATCAGCTCGAGTACATATGGCTTCTCATCCACTTCTATATAACGTGCGATCACTTGATAAATCCTGCCATTTACAATCTCCAGCTTTCCTTTTTCTTCTTTCGTGGTCGCTGCACGCATCGCTACACAGTTATCACAGGGTGTTTCCCGTTTTCAATAATGATAGCAGTTCTGCCCCTCGTTGATTTTTCTCCATTCTTCATCAATATCTGATATATTTCCAATTGGGAAAAGACGGATCTCCTGAAAGATCTTCCGAAAATATTGGATTTCTTCTTCTAATTGTCCTTTTGTCATTCGTTCTTCCGCATTCATGTCTTGTCCTCCAGACTTCTACTACGCAGTTTCCTGTTATTTTCATTTCTAATTATTTTACAATATTTACAAAAAAGTAAAATGAATTATCCCGATATATCTAAAAAAATTTTTGTGAAGCATAGGCTACATCTGCATTATTGTAAGAAAGAATGTGCCTCGGCACATTCTCGCGCCGAGCACAGTCTCTTGCGACATTCTTCACCTTCGTGCGAGTGCGCATTTCCGGCACGCAGTGCCTTTTGTTTCATAGGAAGTTCCTTCAGAATTTCCTATGAAATGAAAAAAGGACCACCAAAACCTGTTTTCGGGAATTGGTGATCCTTCATGAAATACTTATATAACTATCCTTTTATGTAATTTATTTTCTCGTCATCACGCGATTTTCTACCGCTTCAGTCATCGGAACTTCCGCTGTCACTGATGCATTCTCGATTTCCACAGAATAGGTCTTGTGGATCAGACAGTTGATCGGATCTTCTGTCGTGATGACCAGTGCCAGACTATGTCCAGGCTCTACCGTATATCTTGTCGCATTCAGATAAATATGGTAATCATGGTATTCACCCTTTTTCAGTTCGATACTGTTCTGTGCTGTCTCCGGTTCATATCCTGCTTCCGGATTGCACAGATCTGCAAATGCCCGTGTGATCACACGGTATTTCTTATGTACAGTAGCAAACTCCGCTTCATTCCATGCCGGAACCTCTCCTCCGCTGATAATTCCGCCTTCTTTTACCACATTGACCGGAATTGTATTTCTCTGCGGATCTACAGACTGAATGCTGTCAAATTCTTCATCGCACACGTCACAAAGAAGAAGAGTAAGCTTCACATCATCCATACGTCCTGACATTTCATGCATTCCAAGCTTCATCGTCAGAGTATCTGCATCATTACTGTTTACCGGATTGAAATCTGCTTCTGCATCTCCATCTTTTAACGCTGCTCTTAATCTTACGCAGGTTGTTCCCTGTAATGTCACTGCCTCTTTAAATGGATCCGTCACATAACGCTGTGCCATATTGCTTGATCTCACACCCATCACATCATCGAAGTTCTCTGCACTGACACCCGCTGCTTCCCAGTCTGTATCGATTACAGTTGTTCCCTGTTCTTCGCACGTAAGATTCATCTTATATGCTGTCTCCCAGGAATCTGCTGTCTCCCATTTTCTCTGGTCATAGTTCATCTGCACCAGGATTGCCGGTCTGTTCTCTGCACCATTTTCAACTCCGTATAAATAATGAGAAATCCATTCATTGATAATATCATCATAGAATTTACCATCCACAAGGATTCCATATCGTTTCGGCATCGTTGGTGTGATATGTGCACCCTGATGAAGGATTGCTTTTACATTCTTTCCTGCCTTCTGGAAAGATTTGTACATCATCTCATACTGCTTGGTAGACACGTTCTCGTCATTCAGTCCCTGTACAATGAGTGCACTGCATTTGATCCGGTCTGCATGAAGACGATAATTTCCCATACCCCAGAATTCCGGATTATAGTCAAATCCACCCTTGATCTGCTGAAGACTCATCTCATGATGGAATGCTCCCATATCATCCCGCTGCTTCTCGGTTAATGTCTCATCATTGTAACGGCTGGAACAAAAATAGGCAAGGAAGCTGTTCAGCATTTCTTTCGGCCAGTACCGCTGTGCGCCCTGCATGTTCTGCTGGCTGTACCAGTCCGCGATTCCTGCGATCGGTACGATTGTCTCCAGTCCTTCTACTCCTGTTGTTGCCACTGCAAACGGCATGGTTCCGGCGTAAGATCTTCCTGTCATGGCAACCTTTCCATTGGACCAGTCTGCCTTTGTCTCAACCGTTCCTTCGCGGTCTGCATATCCGATACGGTCTCCATGCAGCCATTCTACAATTGCTTTGAAAGCGTCTCTTTCATAGTCTGAACCAACATAATTGAATCCGTCAGATCCTTTTGAACCAAATCCCGCACTTAAAACAACTGCAAATCCACGTACAAGATAATAATCAAAGGTGTCGATATTTTCAAAAACCATAATGTTATTATTTCCTTTATCCGGATAATACCAGTCTGCCGGATCTGCTTTTAAAGAAAGATCCATTGCACTGATACATCCCTGCGGAACATGCGCATCCACTTTTTTGTCAAGATCTGCAAAATTAACCGGATGATATTCTTTTTCTGCCACTTCTTTCATATGCGGATATCCATCTTCCTGGACTCCCGCCGCATATGGACGTGCCTCATATAAAGTTGCAGCCTTATAATTCCCCTCTACTGCACTTCTTGGTACCTGGACAACAGCTTTCACAAGATCTCTTTTTCCATCTCCGTCCACATCGTAATCCGTTTCCACATAAACACAATATCTTACGATACTGGATGTTGCCGGATCATACTTTTCTCCTGTCTTTCCATCTGTAAGTGGAAATACCGGCTGTGCAAGTCCGTTCTCAAATACTGGTACTTTGCTGTAATTCTTTTCGTTCATGGTAAACCTCCCAAACATTAAATAAATACTCGGATCTAATCACATATTATTTCCCCAATATTATTGTGATTTCATTTCTCCATTTCCTATTATAACGAGATGCAAGAAGAACTTCAATTAGATTTTTCGCTTTATTTTATAAGTTACTATGCCTTTTTTCTTTTCTCAATTCTATAGAAATAATCTTTTAGACATGCTATAGTAAACTTAGATTTTACATAGAGTTATCTGAAATTTAACAAACAAAAAGGGGATATTATGAAAAAGAACATAAAAAAGATATTAAAAGTTCTCGGAATCTTCCTGCTTATCATTCTGGTTGCGCTGATTGCATATCTGATCTATCTCTTTGCAAGCTATCACCGCATTCCGGATAATCAGGCTTTGAAGATCGAGAAAACTTCCGATGGAACAGCCGCAGCTGACACACTGACAACCGAGAAAGAATATTCCGCTCTGACCTACAATGTTGGTTTCGGAGCCTACACGCCGGACTTCAGCTTCTTTATGGACGGCGGAAAATCTTCCTGGGCAAAAAGTAAGGAGAGTGTCGAATCTGATATTCAGGGTGCCGGAGAACTGGTTGCTTCCAAAGATCCGGATTTCGCACTGATCCAGGAAGTTGATCTGAACTCTACACGAAGCTACCATGTAGATGAATATTCAATTTTAAAGGATACGATTCCAAGTTACAATACGGTATTTGCACAGAATTACGATTCTGCATTCCTTTTTTATCCATTCACACAGCCGCATGGTCGCAGCCGTTCTGGACTTGCTCTTTTCTCCAAATATCCGGTTACGGATTCTCTGAGAAGAAGCTTTCCGATATCGACAAGCTTCAGCAAGTTCTTTGACCTTGACCGCTGTTACAGCATTTCCAGAGTCCCTGTAGATAACGGGAAGGAACTGGTTATCTTCCTGCTTCACATGTCTGCTTACGGCAACAGTGATGCGATTCGCGAAGCACAGATCCGTATGCTGAGTGCAGATATGGAAAAGGAATACGAAGCCGGTAATTATGTACTTTGCGGTGGTGATTTCAACCATGACCTTAAGGCATCCGAAAAAGATGCAGAAAATTGTGAGTCCTGGGCTTATCCATTCCCACGCGAAGAGCTTCCGGAACACTTTTCATTCTGCCTGGACAATCTTTCTGACAGTGAAAAGGATGCTCTCTGGGACAGTGCACGGAATGCAGATATGGAATATGTACCTGGTGTGACCTACACGGTAACGCTGGACGGATTTATTACTTCCGATAATATTGAATGCACAGAATATGAAAATATAAATACCGGATATAGCTACTCGGATCATGATCCGGTGTATACGAAATTCAAATTATTAGATGAATAATATGTAAAAAGGCAGCTGATCTTTTCAGACCAGCTGCCTAAGTTTTCATCTATTTTTTCTTACTTCAGATCAATCTTCTCCTGCAGTACCACACAGCCTGCCATATCACCAATAACATTCACACAGGTTGCTCCCATATCACACAGTGTATTGATGCTGATATAGACACCCATAACTCCTGCCGGAAGTCCTACCATCGTAGCAAGTGCCGCAAAGGATGCGATTGCAATACTGGAAATCTGGTTGGAAACACCAAGTTCATTCTCCACACAACTCTTACTGATCGGAATGGTTGCCGAGCTTGAACAGGTTCCGAATGCATTCAGTGCTGCCGGCATGATCGCGCGGAAAAACTTAAACGGACTTGTCTTTCCAAAAAATTTTACTGCACCGCCGTACACAATAAATGCAAATCCATAAAATGCAACATACAGAATGATCAGCTGTATTGCCAGTGATACGATCGTACTCGTTCCATTTGCTTCTACAACCGGAACAATGGTACAAAATACACCGATCGGTGTAAAATACATAACAGTACTGATTACCTTCAGACACACCTCGTTACAGGAATCAATCACCTTTAATAATGGCTCTCCCTTTTCTCCGATCGCAATCAGAGTAAATCCGACAATCAGCGCAAACATCAGGACCTGAAGCATATTCCCCTCTGCAAATGCAGCAACCGGGTTGGACGGGATCAGTCCTTTTACCGTATCCAGAATACTGTTCATCTTTGTTGCCTGAATATCGGATGTCACCATCTCAAAGCTGACACCTTTTCCAAGGTGGATCATTCTCGGAATCACCAGTCCTACAAAGCTTGCAATTACAGTTGTTGCAAGAAAGAACAACATGGCCGCACCGGTGATATGTTTCCGGTATCATTGATAAAAATTCTTCATCTGTACTCTCCTTACCTTTTCTTGCACAAATCTCTCAAATCCGTACATTTTTAACCAGATAAGTGTATAATAAATTTTTTCTCACTTCAACAATTGATAATTTTAAAACTTTACCACTGTAAAATCCGTGCTTGACATAAGTCCGATTTCAGACTATGCTCTTATAAGTATGATTTCGGACTTGCTTTGTATGATCGGAAATTCAGTCATCTATATAATTGTATAAATGGAGGAAATTATGGATTCTACTGTACTTATCAGCAAATATTTAAAAGAATACAATCACATATATAAAGAAGCAAATGACATCTATCACGAGATTGCCCGAAAACTTCAACTTTCGGACAGTGCGTTAGACATCTTCTATACAATTTTTGAAATAGGCGATAACTGCCTGCAGCGTGATATCTGCAAAGCTTCCTGCATGCCAAAGCAGACGGTTAATTCATCTATACGAAAACTGCAGACCGACGGTTATCTTACCCTCTCACCCGGAAAAGGACGAAGTATGCATATCCATCTTACAGCTTCCGGCAAGAAGCTTATTCAGGAAAAACTGCTTCCTCTCATCCAGATTGAAAATGATACTTTAGCTTCTTTCAGTCCCGAAGAATGTGAACAGCTTCTGCGCCTGAATGCCAAATATAATCAGACCTTACGTTCTAGGCTTTCTAACCTTGAGGAGGATCTATAAACTATGAAAATTCAATTATCCGAACACTTTACTTATAAAAAACTTCTGCAATTTGTGTTTCCTTCTATTATAATGATGATCTTCACATCCATTTACAGTGTGGTTGACGGACTTTTTGTCTCCAACTTTGTTGGAAAAAGCGCTTTTGCAGCGGTTAATCTGATCATGCCTTTTCTGATGGGCATCAGCGCTCTCGGTTTCATGATCGGAACCGGTGGTAGTGCCATTGTTGCAAAGACGCTTGGTGAAGGAAAGATCGAAAATGCCAATGAGTATTTTTCCATGCTCGTCTATATCACTGCTATCGGAGGAATCATTATTGCAATCCTGAGTATGTTCCTTGTAAAACCGGTTGCCATTTTATTCGGTGCAAGCGGTACTCTTCTTGACAACTGCATTTTATATGGACGCATTCTTTGCATTTCGCTGCCTGCTTTTATGCTGCAGAATGTATTTCAGAGCTTTTTTGTAACTGCCGAAAAGCCACATCTTGGACTTCGCGTGATCGTGATTGCCGGTGTGACCAATATGGTTCTCGACTTTTTATTTGTAGCTGTACTCCACCTCGGACTTCCCGGTGCCGGGTTTGCGACTGTATGTGGAGAGTTTATCGGAGGGCTTTTCCCGTTATTCTACTTTGGACGGAAAAATTCCAGCTTATTAAAGCTTGGAAAAACACATTTTCATGGCAGAATCTTATTAAAGACCTGTACCAATGGCTCGTCCGAGCTTATGACCAATCTTTCCAGCTCTGTTGTAAATGCTCTTTATAATATGCAGCTCATGAAATTTGCCGGTGAAGACGGCGTTGCAGCTTACGGAACGATCATGTATGTCAATTTTATCTTTGTTTCGATCTTCTTTGGTTATGCGATTGGAAGTGCCCCGATCGTCAGCTATCACTACGGTGCCAACAATCAGGATGAACTAAAGAATCTTTTCCACAAGAGTATCCGGCTGATTGGAACCTGGGCTGTTTCCTTATTTATCATCGCGCAGCTCATCGCAACACCACTCGCCACATTGTTTGTCGGTTATGACCAGGGGCTTTTTGAACTGACACGCAGTGGGTTCCGTCTGTACAGCTTTACGTTCCTGATCAACGGGTTCAATATTTATGGCTCTGCATTTTTTACCGCATTGAACAACGGTCTGCTCTCTGCGCTGATCTCGTTTCTCAGAACACTGGTCTTCCAGATGGCAGTGGTTCTGCTACTTCCACTGCTTCTCGGTATCAACGGAGTCTGGTGCTCGGTTGCAATTGCTGAACTTTTAACTTTATGCGTTACCGGAACTTTTATCGTCCTGAAACGTAATACTTATCATTATTTGTGAACTACTCGGCAACTAAGTTACCAGAGCATCTGAATTTTGGCGGGATACCGCCTTTTTTCAGGGTGCCGTTGCTAGAATCAAACTTTTTGAACCAAAAATAATATTTGTTATTGAACCAAATCATTCGAAGTGCTATAATCAATTTAAGTTTTGAACTTCGCTGTTTTATTCTTAAATTGAACTTTTTAGTTTGAAAGGAGATTCTCAAATGACAACTTTCTCAGATAGACTTAAAGAGGCGATGTATGCACAGAACCTGAAACAGATTGATTTGGTTCATATCGCTGCAGAAAATAATGTAAAATTAGGTAAAAGCCATGTAAGCCAGTACGTGAGCGGAAAAACTGTTCCGAGAAATGATATCCTCCATTTTCTGGCAGATACGCTTCACGTAGATGCCGATTGGCTGCTCGGTGACAGTCAGGAAAACTTTACTGCTCGGGAAAACAACTCCGTTGCCCCAAAAGCTCCGTCTACCACTAAGACTTCTGGTTCTGTCGGAACTTCAAACTCTTCAAAAAGGGGAACTACACCGATGAAAAAGACAATAACCGACAAAAATGATAACGATAATGCAGGAAGTTCTGCCATGCATATATTCAAAAAATCGTCCAAACTCGATAATGTATTATACGATGTCCGTGGACCGGTTGTTGAAGAAGCTGCCCGTATGGAAGAACGCGGTACCCACGTACTGAAGCTCAATATCGGTAATCCGGCTCCGTTCGGCTTCCGTACACCGGATGAAGTTATCTATGATATGAGTCAGCAGCTTTCTGACTGCGAAGGATATTCTCCTTCTCAGGGACTTTTCTCTGCACGTAAAGCAATCATGCAGTATTCCCAGATCAAAAAGCTGCCAAATGTCACGATCAGTGACATTTACACCGGAAATGGTGTCAGCGAACTGATCAATCTGTGTATGTCAGCTCTTCTTGACAACGGAGATGAAATCCTGATTCCGTCACCAGACTATCCTCTGTGGACCGCCTGTGCCACACTTGCCGGCGGAAAGGCTGTTCACTATATCTGCGATGAACAGTCTGACTGGTATCCTGACATCGAAGATATGCGCCGTAAGATCACAGACCGTACCAAAGCTCTTGTAATCATCAATCCGAACAACCCGACCGGAGAGGTGCGTGATAAGAAGTATCTGACGGAACTGATCGCAAAGCATCCCCGGGTCTGTTTCGTGATCGATCAGTCATACGAGTATTTCACGCTGAAAGAGCTTTTTACGGCGCAGGAAGCTGCCGGATTTTCCAATGTGATCCTTCTACATTCGATGACCAAACGTTATGCCATTCCGGGACTTCGGTTGGGGTATGTCACTGCGCATCCCGGACTGATAGGGCGTCTGCGTACGAACCGGATGCCCTGGTCGGTCAATCAGCTTGCCATCGAAGCAGGACTCTACCTGCTTTCCGAAGGCATCCCGGCCGGTCTCTCCATGAAAGATTATCTGGCGGAATGTGCCCGCCTGAAAAGTTCGCTTGAGGCGATAGGCGGGTTAGAGGTCTGGCCTACCGATACTCACTTTATGCTGGTGTGCCTGCGTTTCGGAAAAGCTGCTGCTTTAAAGGAATATCTGGCCCGTGAAGAAGGGATTCTGATTCGGGATGCTTCCAACTTCGAAGGGCTGGACGAACGTTTCTTCCGCATTGCCACCCAGACACCGGAAGAGAATGACGAACTGGTGGGAGCGATTGCGAAGTGGATGGCGGAGTAATGACTGACTGATAGGATAGAGAAAGTATGGATGGAATGTTCTTTTGGTATATTAGCCTTGTGTATTTTTGCAGGTTGTTTCCGTTACCGTTAGCCTGGTTGTTCGATCGCTGGCAAGGCGATCCGTCCTGGTTGCCGCATCCTGTGGTAGGATTCGGTAAACTGATAGCTTGGGGAGAGAAGTGTCTGAATGCGGGGAGAGCCCGCGTTTGGAAAGGGGGAATGATGTCGGTAGCATTGATTGTGGGAGTCTACTTTTTTACCTTCCTCTTTTTTAAAGTGATCGGAGAGTATTCCATCATACTGACAGCGCTGATACAAACACTGCTGATCTTTTGTTGCCTGGCAGGTACAACCCTGATACGTGAGGTCCGGATGGTCTTCGAAGCCGTAGACCGTTCATTGGACGAGGGGCGTAAACAAGTGGCCCGCATTGTGGGACGGGATACCTCTGCACTATCTGCACAAGAGGTGCGTACCGCAGCTTTGGAGACTTTAGCCGAAAATCTGAGTGATGGGGTAATTGCACCACTTTTTTGGTATGCAGTGTTGGGAGTGCCCGGCATGATGGCGTACAAGATGGTGAATACACTTGACTCTATGATCGGTTACCGCAACGAGCGTTACCGTCAATTCGGCTGTATAGCGGCCCGGATCGATGATGTTGCCAATTATATTCCTGCCCGCCTGACGGCTTTGTTGATGATCCTCGTCAGCGGACGGTTTTCTTTGCTCAGGTTCGTGGGTAAATATGGCAGCCGGCACGCCAGCCCAAACTCCGGTTATCCCGAAGCTGCTTTGGCCGGTATTCTGAATTGCCGTTTCGGCGGGCCTCACTATTATTTCGGCGAAGAGGTGTGGAAGCCTTTTATAGGCAACAACGAACGGGCATTGACAACCGAGGATATGAAGAAAGCCGTCTGTGTCAATCGGCAGGCAGAGGTACTGATGGTTGTGTTAGTGTGGCTGACTATTCTTCTGTCTTTGAGTTAAGTTGCAGCCGGATCACTCCGCCGTAAGGTGTCAGTGCGTCAAAAGCGTCTTCCATTCTCAGTATCCCTGCATAGATTTGTGCACAAATCAGCACCCCTCCATGTGCAAAGACGGCTATGCGTTTATACTCTTTTCCACTCACTTCATTCAGGAACTCCGATACCCGTTGAAGCTGCATCATAAAAGACTCTCCGCCTGTAGCCGCTACATGGAAGTAGTCGTTATACCACTCCTCCAGTCGTGGATCACATATTTTATCAAACTCCTGCATCTCCCATTCACCGAAGTTCAGCTCTTTCAGCCGGGCATCACGAATGGCATCCGGATAACCGCAGTGGTCTGCCAGGCGGGTGCAACGACTCAGCGGGCTTGTGAATACGGCATCAAATACGTCGTTCTGTAGTTGTTGAGCCGTAATTGAGGCTTCTTCTTCAAAACTATCTCGCAAAGGTACATCAGTCTGGCCATAACAGACTCCTTTAGGAACATCGACAGAGGTATGGCGGATTAATATGACTTCCATGACTATATAAACATTAGTATAACTATTCCCAGGTAGAAAGACAGTTCGCTTAGAAGAAACAGTGCTCCGCAACAGTCGCCGGTATAACCTTGCAACTTCCGTTTCATCAGTGTGCAAAGCAGATACAGCATGATCAGCGGAAATACGATAGCCATCCAGTATCGGTACGGTAGCAGGAGTGCTGAAGGAAGTATACCGCATAACAGACCGAAAGCAAATTCTCCGCCTGACATTCTGTTATATACTACTTTGGCCTTGCTTTCTTCTTCTTTTCGTGCGTAAGGCAGGAAGTTGATGATTTGTGATGAGGTCAGCTTGCTTATCGTGTCGCCTGCAATCAATGTAATACATGCGAAGGAGAGGGGGAGCGACATCAAAAGACTCCATAGAAGAAGGAAGTAGAAAATCAACCCGATGACACCGTAGCTGCCGATATGCGAATCTTTCATGATGGAAAGAATCCGCTCCCGGTTCGTACCTCCTCCGAATCCATCGAAGAAATCTGCCAACCCGTCTTCGTGTAGGGCACCGGTGATCAATAACCGGGCGGCAAGTGCCAACAATACGGCAACGGAGAAGGGGAGGATCTGTGCGCTCAACCAAAGTACACCTGCCATGATGCTGCCCGTGAGCCATCCGGACAAAGGCCAGTAAGGCACAACGTGTTTAAAACATTCTGCCGGAACTTCGCGGATACGCCAGAAGGGGAGGCGGGTAAAAAAGATAAATGCTGCTAATATATTCATCGGCAAATCTTATTAGAAATATTTGGTGATGGCTGCATGTGCAAAGTTGTCCATCTCGTTGATCATCCGTATGGCAGAGTCAATGATAGGATAGGAGCAGATGGCTCCGGTTCCTTCTCCGAGACGTAAACCCAGATTCAGTAATGGCTTGGCTCCCATGGCATCAAGTACCAGCTTATGTCCGGCTTCATCTCCCTGATGACCGAAGATGGCATAATGCAATACCTCAGGGTAAAGTTGGGAGGCTGCAAGGATGCAGTTTGTCATGATGAATCCGTCTACCAGGATAATCATCTTTAACTCGGCTGCCTGAAGCATGGCGCCTATTGCCATTACCATTTCCAGTCCGCCGAAATAGCGGATCAGGTCGTGTGCGCTTCCGTCTCCCTGATAATGGTCCAGTGCCTGCTGCAATACATTATATTTATGACGGACGCCTGCATTGTCGAGTCCGCTGCCTGCTCCGACACACAGTTCGAGAGGAATATGGGTGAAGCACGTCATCCACATGGAAGACGAAGAAGTATTGCCGATACCCATTTCGCCCAAAGAAAGCACATTGCAACCTTCGGCATGACACTGACGGACTACTTCCGCTCCGCGCTCGATGCACAAATTCATTTCTTCTTCTGTCATGGCTGCCTCGTACAGATAGTTACGCGAGCTTTTGCGTACCTTCATGTTGATGATTCCTTTCTCGTATGGGAGGTCGTAATCCACTCCGGCATCTACAATCTTCAACTCGAATCCGTGCTGGCGGCAAAGGAAGTTGACACCCGCCCCTCCGTGAAGAAAGTTGCTGATTTGTTGCCAGGTGATCTCTTTGGGAGAGAGGCTGACTCCCTCGTCGACAATGCCATGATCGGCTGCGAATATGATATTTTGAGGATGTCTCAGCTCGGGAGTAAGTGTTTGCTGGATAAGCCCGATCTGCAAGGCCAGTTCTTCAAGCGTTCCCAGAGAGCCTTTGGGCTTGGTCAGATTATTTATTTTGTCGGTCAGTGCTTCCCGGATGGTTTCGTCCGGTCTGGTGATTTGAAATGTTTTCATTTTATAAGGGTTATTCTATCATTTACTTTTCGTCTTTTACTTTCACAGGAATCCCCGATACCATTAGTATTACCCGATTGGCCCGGGAGGCTATATACTGGTTCATCCATCCTTGCATGTCAGTGAACTTTCGTTGTATCAGGTTTTCTGAAGTTCCTCCCATACCGATTTCGTTGGTGACAAAAATAAAGGTCGCGTCCTGTTGTGTCAGTCGGTCAAACTCGGCTTTAACAGCAGTCAGTGCCTTGTCGGTGTCTGCTTCGAGATCAAAGAAATAATTGGTGCACCAGAGGGTTACACAATCGATCAGCACTACACGCCCCTCCAAAGTGTGGCGGCTCAATTCTTTTTCTTCTTCTATATTGGTCCATTCCGGTCCGCGGTTGGCTTGATGGCGCAATACCCTTTGACGAAATTCTTCGTCCCAGATACGTGAGGTGGCCAAGTAAACCGGATTAGGAGAGAGGGATAGCGCCAGGCGTTCGGCATGGCTGCTTTTGCCCGAACGGGCTCCTCCGGTGATGAGTATGATCTGTTTCATGAATCTATCTGTGTATTTTCGGTTAGCAAATGTACGGTAATATTTTATATTTTCATTCCCGGATGCAAAATATTGTGCCATTGCTATGGGTATTTCGGAAACAATATTTATCTTTGCATGGCTTTACAAAATAAAAGCAACACATGCGGTAGTAGCTCAGTTGGCAGAGCGGCGG
>ERZ779876.1346-NODE-1346-length-21580-cov-9.419977_pt1 | contig 21580 bp, 13 predicted proteins | sample MGYA00511068_ERZ779876 | MGnify/ENA primary metagenome ERZ779876 (study PRJEB29588, sample SAMEA1970858) | human gut metagenome | biome: human gut; feature: human-associated habitat; material: faeces | place: Denmark | collected 2008/2010 ...
CCTCTGAGCGGACAAGGCCCTTTTCACGGGCGGCGGCAAAGCTGCCGCAGCCTCGTTCCATGCGCAAGCTGCGCGACACCGCTCGCTATAAGGCGGAAAAGGTGAAGCAAGAACCGTTGTTCCGTGAGGAGCGAAGGCAGAAGCGGCAGCGCAAGCTGGAGCAATCCGAGCAGCGAAAGAAGGAGCAGGCTATCAAAAAGCGCGCGGAGCGGGCTGCTAAGGCTGAATGGGCGGCGAAGAAGAAGGCGGAGGCTGAAGCAAAGGCTCTCACCTTGGCAGAGACCTCCGCTGAAGCCGCACTTGATACAATATCCGCAGCAATTAACCCCAGTCAAGCCGAGACAGTCTGAACGGAGACTGTCAGCTTTCCATAGGGGGACGGGGTTTAAGCCGCCCCGTCCCCCATCCTCAAATCCGCAAAAGGCAAGTCGAGACGGCAAATGCCGTTGTCTTTTCCATAGCGGGAGGGGTTTGCCGGCCCCTCCCGCATCCTCAAAATCAACAGCCCTAACGGCTGAAGGAGAATTGACATGAAAAAGAATCTGAGATATATCATCGCGTTCCTGCTGGCACTTATGATGCTGTTGAGCCTGTGTGCCTGCGCCCAGACCGGCACTGCCGGCAATAGCGGCGAATTGGATCTGGATTATGTGGGAGAGGATACCGACCAACCCGAAGAGGAAAAGCCGTGGTATTCCTGGTTTACGGAGGCCTTCAGCTTCGGCAAGAAGGACACGGCCCCCACCGCGCCCAGCAAGCCTGACAGCGTGGCGGATTTCTATGCCCAGGGCTCCGGAGATGCGCCGCAGGGCAACAAGGGCAATAAGACAGACCAGACGCCTTCTACCACACCTGAGGAGGATACCGCCAATAAGCCGTCCAACTCCGGCGGCAAAAAGGACGACAATAAAAAAGACGACCAGAAGGGTGAGGACAGCAATACCCCTACGCCCACCCCCGAGCAGAAGCCCGAAAGCAAGAAAGACACCGTCACCATTACCATTCGCTGCGATACGGCGGTGAATAACGGTATGCATCTGGAGAGCAAGTGGGCGGGCATCGTCCCGGCCTCCGGCGTGATCCTGCCGGTAACCACGGTGGAGGTGAAGGAGGGCGACACGGTTTTCGACGTCCTCGCCTTTGTGTGTGAAAAGTACAAGATCCACATGTCCTATCGGGGCGGTACCTCCAGTGGCTGCTATGTGGATGGCATCAACAACCTCTATGAATTCGACGGCGGCCGCTGGAGCGGCTGGATGTACTGTGTCAACGACTGGTATCCCAACTACGGCTGCGGCGTGTACTTTGTCAAGCCCGGCGAGGTCATTGAGTGGAATTACACCTGCGACCTTGGCTGCGATCTGGAAAACGGAGATCCCTACGGGTACGGCAAGGAATGGAAGGATAACCATGACTGATACCCGGATGCGTTTCTTCGGGAACCTGCATCCGGCGGTCAGTATGGCGTACTTCGTACTGGTGCTGGGCCTGACACTGGGGTGTATGCACCCGGTCACGGTGGCGCTGTCGTTCCTGGGCGCCAGCTGGTTTTCCATCCGGCTGCGGGGCTGGAGGGCCTACGGCCACACCATGCGGTTTGTGGGGCCTATGTTTCTGCTGATTGCCCTTGCCAATCCGCTGTTCAACCATCGGGGCGTGACCATGCTCTTTACCATCAATCACCTGTGGTACACGCTGGAGGCGGTGTGCTACGGTCTGGTGTCCGGCTGCTCCCTGTGCGCGGTCATTATGTGGTTTACCTGCTATCAGGAGGTCATGACCTCCGATAAGTTCCTGTACCTGTTCGGCAAGCCCTTTCCCGGTACGTCGCTGCTGATCACCATGACGCTGCGGTTCATCCCACAGCTTCAGCAGAATCGCCGTGAGATCCGTCAGTCTCAGACCATGTTACAGGAGGAAGGTACGCGGCTGCTGCAAAGGCTGGGCAGTGCCCTGCGGAACCTGTCGGTGCTGCTGACCATGAGCATGGAGGCGGCGGTGGAGACGGCGGACAGTATGAAATCCCGGGGCTACGGTGCCAAGCGGCGTACCACATTCCACCTGTTCCGTTTCGATGGCCGGGACGCCCGGACGCTGGGCCTCATTCTGGCAGTGGCAGGCGTCTGCATCACCGCCCGCGCCTTCGGTCATGGGTATATGGAGTTCTATCCTGCCATGACGCCGGTGCTGCTGGGCAGTGCCAGCTATACCATGTTTGTCTTTTACGCCGTGCTGATGTTCCTGCCCGGTATTCTTGAAACAAAGGAGGCCATCAGATGGCGCTCTTACGGTTTGAACACCTGAGCTTCTCCTACCCGCTGGCTGACACGCGGGCACTGGACGACGTCTCGTTGGAGATACATAAGGGCGAGTATGTGGTGCTGTGCGGCCCCTCCGGCTGCGGCAAGACCACGCTGCTGCGCCATGCCAAGCCCGGTCTGATGCCTGTGGGGGCAAGGGCCGGCGAGACCTTTTATAAGGACGCGCCTCTTTCCCAACTGCCGGAGCTGACCGCTGCGGCGGAGATCGGCTTCGTACAGCAGAACCCGGATAATCAGATCGTCACAGATTTCGTATGGCATGAGCTGGCCTTCGGCCTTGAAAATATGGCACTGAGCGTGCCGGTGATCCGCCGCCGCGTGGCGGAGATGGCCGCTTTTTTCGGCATGGAAACGTGGTTCCGCAGTAAGACCACGGAGCTGTCCGGCGGGCAGAAGCAGCTGATGAATCTGGCCTCGGCGCTGGCCATGGGGCCAAAACTGCTGATACTGGACGAGCCCACCTCCATGCTGGATCCGCTGGCGGCTCGCAATCTGCTTTCTACCGTCCAGCGGATCAACCGCGAGCTGGGCGTAGCCATCCTTTTGACGGAGCATCGGTTGGACGAGGTATTCCCCGCCGCCGACCGTGTGGTGACTATGGATCGGGGGCGCATCCTGTCAGACGGCGCGCCGGCTGAGATCGCGCGGCAGCTATCCGGCAGCGCGGAAAAGAGCCGCATCTATTTCGGACTTCCCGCCGCCGTCCGTATTTTCAGCGAATTGGAGCAAACGGACGAGCTGCCCCTGACGGTACGGGATGGCCGCCGCCGCTTGGAGCGGCTGCTGCCCATCACGGCGGAGGCTTCCGCGCCTGAAACCGCGAAACCTGAGAAAGAAGCAAAGCACCCCGCCGTTTTAGAGGGCAAGGAGCTTTGGTTCCGCTATACCGAAAAGGGCAAGGATGTCCTGCGGGGCACAGATGTAACACTTCATCAGGGTGAGCTGCTGTGTCTGCTGGGCGGCAACGGCGCGGGCAAGACCACGCTGATGCAGGCACTGGCCGGCTTCCGAAAGCCCTATCGGGGCAAGGTAAAGCTGGCGAAGGGTCAGCGGCTGTGTATGCTACCCCAGAACGCCCGGTCGCTGTTTGTGGCCGATACGGTGGAGAAGGAGCTGCTGGACAGTGCCGAACAGGACAAAGCCAAGGCCGTGCAGATGGCGGAAAAGCTGGAGCTGACGCCACTGCTGGCGCGGCATCCCTACGACCTGTCCGGCGGCGAGATCCAGCGTCTTGCCGTAGGCAAGCTGCTGCTGCGGGAGGCCACGGTGCTGCTGCTGGACGAGCCCACCAAGGGGCTGGACGCCTATGCCAAGGCGGAGCTGGCGCAGCTGCTGCTGGCACTGTGCCGGGAGGGCGCGTCTATTCTGGTGGTGACCCACGATGTGGAATTCGCCGCCCGGTACGCCACAGGCTGCGCCTTGATGTTTGACGGGCTGCTGCTCTCCGAGGGCGAGCCCCACGACTTCTTTGCCGGAAACCGGTTCTATACCACCGACGCCAACCGTATCGCGGCGGAGCACTTCCCCATGGACATTACCTGTGAGGAGGTGATCGCGTCGTGTCGAAGCTCTTTGTCAGCAAAAGAACCAGAGCCGCCGCGTGGGTGATCCTTCTGGTGCTGCCCGCCCTGATGGTGGCCTTCGGCTATTACCACAGCCACCGCCCCGCGGTCAATCCGGTGGGTTCCCGCACTTTCTGGGACTACATCATATTGAACTCGGATATTCTGCTGGGGCTTTTCTTCCTGCTGGCCTCCGCCATCCCCTTCATACTGGTATTCGATAAGAAGAAGCCCCAGGCCCGTGAGCTGGTGCCTATCGCGGTGATGGCGGCCATTGCCGTGGTAGGCCGCACCGTGTTTGAGATCATCCCGCTGCCCAACTTCAAGCCCTGCTCCGCCATCATTATCATCACGGCGGTGGCCTTCGGGCCGGAGGCGGGCTTTCTTACCGGCGCGCTGACCGCCTTTGTCAGCAACTTCATTTTCGGACAGGGCCCGTGGACGCCGTGGCAGATGTTCACATGGGGGCTGGTGGGCTTTCTGGCGGGTATCCTGCAAAATGCCGGCGTATTCAAAGGCAGAAGCCGCCGTCACTTTGCAGCGCAATGGTGGGACAGGCTGTGCCCGGAGAATACCAACCGGGGCGATCTGCTGCATTTTGTGCGGCAGCTTACCGACCACGCGCCCCTGCGGCTATGCCTTTATGGTTTCCTGTCCGGCTTTCTGTACGGCTGGATCATGAACCTGTATTTCATCATCGGCTACGTCAGCCCCATCACCTGGCAGACGGTAGGCGCGGCCTATCTATCCAGCTTTTTCTTTGACTTCTGCCACGGGCTGTGTACGTTTCTGGTGCTGTGGGCACTGGGCGACCCGTGGGTACGGAAGCTGGAGCGCATCAAGATCAAATTCGGCCTGACGGCGGAGGAGCGGAACTATGTGCTGCCGCCCTCCACATTTGAGATAGCGAGAGAGAACTATGAGTGAACGAAAAACCATCATCAGGACGGTGGGGCTGAAGAAGCACTACACCGTTGGCGGCAACACGGTTCGTGCGCTGGATGGCGTGGACATGTCCGTGCTGCAAGGCGAATTTGTCTGTGTCGCAGGCCGCAGCGGCTCTGGTAAGTCCACCATGCTGAATATGCTGGCAGGTCTTGAGCCGCCCACGGAGGGTGAGATCATTGTCCGAGGCAAGCATCATTTGGAGGCTATGGACGAGGAGCAGCGGACAAGGTTCCGCCGCCGCTATATTGGCTTTGTGTTCCAAAGCTACAACAACCTGCCCCAATACACGGCACTGGAGAATGTGGCGCTGCCGCTGGCCATCCGAGGCGTACCGGAGGATGAACGGAACTGGCTGGCGTGGCAGGCCCTGAGCCGCGTGGGACTGCGCGGACACGTAGATCACCGGCCCTCAGAGCTGTCAGGCGGTCAGCAGCAGCGCGTCAGTATCGCCCGTGCCATTATTACGGAGCCCTCCATCGTGCTGGCGGATGAGCCCACCGGCAATCTGGACAGCCGCACCGGTCAGGAGGTCATGGAGCTGCTGTGTGAGATCTTCCGCGAGAGGAACACCACTTTTGTTCTCAGCTCACATGATCCACAGATGGCGCGTTATACAGATCGTACCGTCTATTTCAGTGACGGGAAAATAGAGACAGAGAATCACCACACCGGAGAGGAGAACGCACAGTGAAAAGAGAAACGGTAAAACGGGTACTGGCCCTGTTGATCTGCGTATTGATGACAGTATCCCTGCTGCCCGCCGTCGCTATGGCGGAAGAAGTCACAGAGGATGTGATAGATGACAGCACCATTGAGGCTTACACGTCTTACGAAAACGGAGAGGACGCCGGCGTCAGCGGGGTCTCGGTTACAGACGAAAAGCCCAACACGGATATCAAGGTCATACCCAGCGACGCCAACGCCCTGATCCTGATGGATACCGGCGCACAGTCCCCCAAAGGCGTTCCCGGTCAGGTGGTGAAGATCGTGCTGCCGCTGGCGGTGAACAAGGAGTATCTGCCCAGCGAGAAATACATGCTGCGCAACATCAACATCTATCCCGATGTGCCTACCGACGCCAGCGTGTCCAACTGGCCCTTTGAGCTGATCTACGCCAGCGATGTGCAGCACTTAAAGGATATGTCCTACAACTCCACGGCGGAGGTGTGGTTCGAGTTCAAGGTCAGCGAGTTTGCCAGTAAGGGACGCTATGCCGTGCCCTTTAAGATCAACGCCACTGTGTGGCGGGAGGATGCCGTGAACGGCACTACCATCACCGAGGACGTGACCTTCAAGGTCAGTGCCTATGTGACCGTTACCGACAACGGCAATATGTCCGGCGTTACCACCTCCTTCGGCAGCCTTCAGGTGGCGGGTACCAATGCAGGCGGCTCCTATACCGTGCCTACCGGCACACCCAATCAGACTATCTCCATGCGGATCCCCGTGATCAATGTGGGCGGTACCCTGACCAGCGTGACGGTCTATCCCGTGGTCTCTGCCGCGCTGGACGAGTTCCCCTTTGTGATCGACTCCACCAATTTGGGCAAGTATTTCGACTACTGGGCCAGCGGCGAGGTGAAGTATCTGGACTACACCTTCACGGTGTCGCCCTTTGCCACCTCCGGCAATAAGTCCATTAAATTCAAGGCAAATTATTTCGAGAACAGCGCCCCGGCGGAGGGCTCCTTCTCCACGCAGTTTACTGTGATCGACGGCTATGACGCCTCCGCCATGTCGGTGATGGTGCAGAGCTATAAGCTGTATGTGGACGATACCGAGGTATCCGGCCTGATGGCAGGCGAGGAGACGGAGCTGCGCCTGACCCTGATCAACAACTCCAAGTATGACACGGCCAAGAAAATCATCTCCAGTCTGGTGTTCACCAATTCCCCCGGCCTGACGCTGTGCGTAGGCGGCACGGATACCGCCTATGCCGATTCCATCAAGCCGGGCGGTACGACGATCCTGAAATACAAGATCATGGCCAAGCAGGACGCGGAGGTTGGCCCCGCCATGCTGGGCATCAATCTAACCTATGAGACCACCGAGGCGGTGGCCGGTAAGGCGGCGCAGAACATCATGCTGCCGGTCAGCCAGAAGATGGATGTTCTGGCCGGTACGCCGGAGGTGTACGGCACACTCAGCAAGGATAAGGAAGCTACCATCTCCGTGCCGCTGACCAACATGGGCCGCGCCAAGGCTATGAATATCCGGGTGCTGGCCACCGACGGCATGACCGCCTCCACCCCCTGTTATGTGGGTGACCTGCTGGCAGGCGGCTCCACCAGCGCCGATGTAACGGTAGGCTTCTCCAAGATCGGCGCGTTTGTGGGAAAGATGATCCTCCAGTATGAGGACGCCAACGGCGAGACGTATTCTCAGGACATCTCCGTGCCGCTGAGCGTGGCGGAAAGCTCTGCGGATACAGATGCCAACAGCGTCAACGCAAATAAAGACGGCACAGGCAGCCGCTGGTGGCTGTGGCTGCTGATATTGATCCTTGCGCTTATCCTGATCGGCATTGTGGTCTATGTCATCATCCGCTATAAGCGCGGCGAGATCGGTCCCGGTGCTGAAAACGCCGCTGCCTTGGACGATTTTGACGACGACTTTGACGCAGACGGCGGCACGCCGGATATTGGAGAGAAGCCGCTGACCTACGACGGAAGCAACAAGGACGGGAATGTATGAAGCCAAAAGACCTGTTTCGCTATGGCTGCACCAACCTGTTCCGACGAAAGACCCGCACGGCACTGACAGCCCTCTCCATGGCGGTGGGCGTCATGTGTATCGTGGTGCTGATCTCCGTAGGTCTGGGCTATGAGCAGGCGTACCGCGAGAGCATCGAGGCACTGGGCAGCCTGACAAAGATCGATGTGACGCCTGCCACCGGCGATTACGGGCGCAAGGCGCTGCTGAACGACAAGGCACTGGAGGCGTTCCGAGGCATCGACGGTGTGGAGGCGGTAACGCCGGTCTATCAGCAGTCCGCCTACATCGTGTCCGGCAACTATGTGAACATGGTGCGCGTCTACGGCATCGACATGACCACGGCGGAGCGTTTCATGCTGACGCCGGAGCGGGGCGTTATGGCCGAGGACGGTACGCGCCTGCATCCGGAGGTGCTGTTCACCGACGACGTGGCGGCTGGTCTTGCCAACAAGGCCAAGGACTGGGAACTGGCGGTGGACGAGAACGGCAACGCCCTCATTGATCTGCTGGAAGTGCCTGTCCGCATGACCTTCGATTCCTCCAGCCTGACCGGCGAGCCGAAGGCCGACACCGACGGACGGGCACTGCCCTCCAGTAACCTCTATACCCTGCGGGTGACAGGCATCTGCTCCACCCTGAACAACAACTTCGCCACCGCCGCGTTCATGTCCTTCGACCGCTTGCAGGAGATGACGCAGGCCAACGCCAATTACATGGGTGCGACTACCCAGACTAAAACAGCGGAGGAGAAGGCCAACGGTCCTACCTACGACTTGGTTTGGGTCATGGTCAAGAACGTCAACGACGTGCAGCGTATTGTCAAGCTGATCCGCGACACGGGGCTGAACACCTATTCGCTCAACGATATGCTGGAGACGGTGCGGACACAGTCCCGGCAGATCCAGGGGATGCTGGGCGCGCTGGGCGGTATCGCTGTCCTGATCTCCGCCATCTGCGTGGCAAACACCATGATGATGTCCATTACGGAACGGACGCGGGAGATCGGCGTGCTGAAGGTGCTGGGCACCGTTCGCAGCGACATCTTTAAGATGTTTCTCTCGGAGGCACTGATCGTAGGCGTGATAGGCGGCGCGGCGGGCTTGGTGCTGAGCTTTATCGCCAAGTGGCTGATACCGGTGATCTTCGCGTCCCGTGAGCTGCGGTGCGTGCTGCCCTGGTGGCTGGCGGTCTGCGGCGTGGTGTTTTCCGGCTGCGTGGCCATTGCCGCCGCATGGATCCCCGCACGCAAGGCAACGCTCATCAGCCCCAACGAGGCCATTCGCTCTGAGTGAGGTAACGATATGAAAAAGACAACACAAAACGTAAGACGCTCGCTGCGCCGTGTGCTGACGCTGCTGCTGGCACTGGTAATGACCCTTTCTCTGGCGGTGCAGGCGTTTGCGGCGATTGGTAATTGGCCCGCCACAGGGGATACCACAGTCGACCGCTATATGCAGAACAGCGGCACTTTCTATAACGGCGATACCGTGATCGCACCCAAATACAGCAACTTTGGCGGCTTTATCAATGTATACGGTGTGCCGAAGGGTTCCGCTGCAAGCGCCTATGTGATGACACCGACCTCCGTCGACTTTGGCGACCTGAAAAGCTCGAAGAATAATACCGTTGATCTGGAACTGAACAGAGCCTACGACTTCTCAGAGCCGATCCGGTATCATATCACCTCTGAAAATGGACGGACATTTTTCGCCTACGCGTTCGCTGCGGAGGCAACCAGCAAGGATACTTGGACTGAAGCAGATACACAGGCTCTGTTGGGTATGGCAGGGTTGTTTGTAGATACTTACCATCAGCTCTACCTTACGATAGATAAAATCAACGCTTCGAGGACGGAAATCGGCACCTACCATCCCGCCAACGCGGATATGCTCAGCACGCTGGGCTATTGGCTGGGCATGAGCACGGCGTATTTTGATCTCGACGAAGGCGAAAGCAGCATGAACGGCAATCGCCTCTTTGACTCCTATGAAGCAAAGTGGCGTGGCGGCGGCGAGGAGGCCGTTCAGTTCATGCGGGAATACCTGCAAAGGTATATTGCCAAAAAAGGCTATAGTCAGGTCAGCCCCGCTGCCCTGCGGGTCATCTATGAGCAGCTCGTTCCGGAATATCTTGCCTATGCTGAGCAATGCCGCATCAAGGAGCCGGTCATTGACCGTGTGACCATCGGCGGCTCGGTGGGCAGCATCAATACCGAAACCCGCACGGTAACGGTGAAACTGCCGGAGGGCGCAGACCGTTCCCAGTTGACCGTGCAAGTAGAGGTGGGAACCGGGCTGGCCGCCAACTCCGTGGCCGGCTCTGTGACCGATGGGAGGCTTGCCTATCAGGTGACGCCCTACGATCCGGCATACGGCACGAAATACAATGCACTGAGCGCCACATGGCGTATCATCATCGAAACGGGTACGCCGGATAATCTGGTCACCTCCTTCGCCGTCACCACAGGTGGCGTGACACGCTATGGCAAAATCGACGAGGCTAACAAGACGATCTCCCTGAATCTGCCGGAGGGTACGGATCTGAGCGCCATCACGCCGGCCGTTACCCATACCGGCACGGAGGTCAAAATCAACGGAGCATCTTTTGATGGCAGCGGTTCTTTCGATTTTACTAATTCTGAGACAACGCCCCTGACATTGACGGTGGCCAACAGCAATTTCGATCTGCACACCCCCTACAAGGTGACCATCACAGCCAGAAAGTCCTTAGAGAATTACATCACCTCCTATAAGCTGGGTGACGCAGAGGGCGTGATCAATGGCAACAGCATTGCCATCACCATCCCTTACGCCATGGATCTGGCGGCTGTAAAGCCGGAGATCACCATTTCCGAGTTCGCGTCGCTTACCGCACCTGCCGCGTTGCAGGAGGGCGAAAACACCTACACCGTTACCTCTGAAGACGGCAAAGTGCGTACTTATACGGTGACCATCACCCGCACACCGGTGGCAACAGGCAACCGGATCCTGTCCTTCGCCTACGGCTCGATAGCGGGCACCATTGATCAGGTGAAGGGCACCATCACGCTGGCGCTTCCTGCCGGTTCGCCGGTCAGCTTCGTGCCGACCATTACCGTATCCCCCTTCGCGGAGGTCACACCGGCCTCTGGCGAGAAGCAGGATTTCAGCAAGCCTGTGACATATACGGTCACGTCCCAGGCCGGATATACCAATACCTATACCGTTACGGTAAGCATTTCCCAGGAGCCGACGGAGAATCCCCACAAGGCAGATATGAAGTCGCTGGTCCAGAAGATCACCACGCGGTACAGCCGGACAACGGCAAGCGCCTGGGAGGACTGGGAATGGATGAACCTGGGATTCTATCAGCATAAGCTGACCAACCTTGATAACGACTTCTCCATTGCCGAGTGCATCGTCCGGCTGGATACCACCACCAACGTGGCTATGACCAACATCGACCGTAAGATCATGACCCTGACTGCCCGCGGCATCGACTGCTCCAAGCTGTCACAGTACAACAACGGCGAGCCTTATGTTGACGCCAAGGGCAACAAGGTGGACAACCTGACTAAGGTGCTCTATAACTACCGGGGCGGCTGGACCATCAACGGCCCCATCTTCGCCCTGATTGCCCTGGACATGGGCAACTACACCATTCCGGCGGACGCGTTCTGGACGCGGGACAAGCTGCTGGAGACGATCCTGAACCACAAATACCTGTCGGACGGCTTCGGCCTTGACATGGTCACCATGCTGATGCAGTCCATCGGCCCGTACATGGATGATCCGGTCTATGGCGAACGGGTCAGGGCCAAGCTGGACGAGGGCCTTGAGATCGTGCTGGACAGCTTCGGCAGCAAAAACGTTTATAAAAACCCCTACGGCGTGCAGTGGGGCGGCGTTTACACCTCCGAGGGCTCGGCGCAGATCGTGTGCGCCATGTCCGCCATGGGCGTGGACTGCCACACCGATCCCCGCATGTCCAACGGTACCCAGAGCGCCCTGACGGCCCTGCTGGACTACGCGGATTACCGCGAGGGCTACTTTGCCCACACCAACACCACGCCGAAGAACGCCATGGCCACCTATCAGGGCTGCTACGCCACCCAGTGGTATCTGGGCTTCCTGAATAACGGCGGCGCGGGACACCCCTACTCCCTGTATTACCGGCAGTTTGATTTCTCCCGTAAGCTGTCCACCAAGGCGGACATTACCTCCTTTACGCTGGAGGGCAAGCAGGGCGTGTTTACCACGGAGGGCGGAGACAACATCATCACCGTGACCCTGCCTGCCGGTACGCCGTTGAACGATATGCACCCGCAGCTTCAGCTGTCCGACTATGCCACGCTCCTTGCACCGGATCTTACCGGCGGCATCACCTTTGTGAAGGATACCAAGACCGCCTTCACCGTGCAGGCGGAGGACGGCAAGACCACTAAGACCTACTATGTGGTAGTCAAGCTCTCGGATGAGGAAAAGCCCTCCGGCGCGGAGATCTACACCGATACCATTATGCTGAAGGACGCCAATATCCTGCGGGATCTGGATATTCTGGGCAAGAATATCACCGCTGGCACGGACAGCACGGATATCGAGCTGCTGCTTGATGCAGGAAAGGACACCTCAAATCTGATGATCTACGCCCGCCTCTCCTATGGAGCCACCGCCTCGCCGGCACTGGACGGGAAGAAGGGCATGAACCTGTCGGATTGGACGACCTTCACCATCACTTCCGGCGACGGGACGAATACCCGAACGTACCGCATCAAGGCCACGGCACGGACGCAGGCGTCTATCTCCGCCTTCAGCCTTACCATCGGCGGCACGGTCTATGAGGGCGTTATTGACAACAAGGCCAACACCATTACCATGTCCGGTGTGGACGACAGCAAACTGTCAAGCACCTCCTTCGCCCCGGATGTGACGCTTGGGCCGGAGACGCTGGTCTGCTCTCCTGCTCCCGGTCTGGCGCAGGACTTCTCCCGCACGGTGCAGTACATCGTTGCGGGCAATGAAAAGGTGCTGTCCCGCACCTATACCGTCTCCGTGCTGAATAAGGCGGGGCAGTTGATCTCCGGCAGCGGCGGTGGAGGCGGCAGCGATCCTGTAACGCCGGCCACCGGCGCGAAGATCACGGCCTTTTCCGTGTTGGGCGTGGACGGCGTCATCAACCAGAGCGTAGGTACTATCACCGTAACGCTGCCTGCCGGTACGAACGTGACGGCGGTAGCCCCCTCCGTTACAGTGACGGCGGGCGCGGTGGTCAGCCCTGTGCCCGGCGAGGTGGTGAACCTGACCGTTCCAGTGGTCTACACCGTGACGTTGGGCGAGGAAACCAGCCGCTATACCGTCACCGTGACCTTCGAGCGCAGCGTTTCCCAGCAGCTTTGGGACGAGCTGGGCAACAACTCGGATGTGGCGGATCACCAGACCAGCCACACCAAGCGGGATTGGAGCTGAGTGCCATGAGGAAAAGAAAAACTGTATTTCTATTGCTGGCATGCCTGCTGCTGACGCTGGCGGCGGGCTGCGGGAAAGCACCCCAGCAGCCGCAGGAGCGCAGCAAGTGGGACATCCTTTCCGCCAAGTGCGGCGAGGCGGACTGCACCGTGTCCGTCACCAAGAACTGGGGCGGGCAGGAAACGGGGCTGAGCTGTGTTGTGTTCATCCCTCCCACGGAGGGCATGGACATGACCGCCGTCCCGCTGACGCTCCGGCTATCCGAGGGCGCGACGCTGGACGAGACGGAGCCGTGCATCGTATCCATTGACGGTATGTCGCTGGTGGTGGATCTGACGGTTAGCGACCCCTGCATCACCGTGCAGAACGAGGGCTATACCCGCACCTACTGCCTGCGGCTCAAGGAGGCGATGGGATGAAGCGTATAGTATGCTTGCTGATCGCCGCGCTGAGCGTAAGCCTGCTGCTGGGCGGCTGCGGCCAAAACAGCGATCCGTTGGCTATCCGGGAGTTTATCATCGGCGACAGCATCGGCACGGTGGAACAGCGCGGCAGCGGAAAGGATGCGGAATATGTGATCTGCATCACACTGCCGATAGAAACGGATTTCCAGAACTGCACAGCCAACATTACGCTGGCGGACGGCGCGTCCGTCAATGGCGATAGTCCCTGCCTGAAGGCAGATTTGGGCGGCCGCATGGTGCTGGATCTGACGCTGGAACATCGGGATCTGATTATAGAGAATGGGTCAAGCAGCCGTTCCTACGGCTTTGAAATAGGGCTGAGCCGGTAACGGCTCATGATAGAAAAGAGGTGATGCATGGGATTACGGCGTTCCCTGCGCAGAAGAGATCAACAAAAAATTAACAGAAGGAGAACGAACATGAAAATGACGAAGAAGATCACCGCATTGTTGTTGGCTCTCGTGATGGCGCTGTCTCTCAGCACCATGGCGTTTGCCAACGGCACCGTAAACACCGAGTACGAACAGCCCACCAGCTCCGTCACAGTTAGTTCAATCAGCGGGCTGACCTCCGTTTCGGTGAACGGAGTACAGGCAACATACCACCGTGATAGTAACACGGGCACTACTACAGGAAAGCCGGTGTATATTCGTGCGACTATTACCGGCACTGAGTATAATTTGCAGAATGCCACTGTGGTTATCACCATGAGCAGCGGTACCCCGACTGTATCCTTGAATGGAACTACCATCAGCGCAATCGGCACAGAGGGAAGCACCTACACATATGCCCTTGATCTTCTGAACAAGGCATATACTGTTGCGATTGGAAGTAAGACCTACACTTTGGCGGCCGGTCTATCAAAGACGACCGCACCTATTGAGATTCCCGCAGGCGACCCCATGCGCATCAGCGCCATGACCATCGGCGGTGCGCCCGGTGACATCAAGATGAGCGTTGTGCAGAATCCCTACATGGGCAATCCCTATTACACCATGTGGACCTCCGCCACCTATACGGTGAAGGCCGCCATGGAGGGTACGCCTAACCGCGCCGCCCTGGCCAGTTCCATCACGATCCCGACCGGCACCACCGCTCCTTCTGCGGACACCTGCCTTGCCGCCTCCGTTACGGGCACCGGCGCTGCTGTGACCTGCACGCTGGACCTGACCAGCAATACCACGCTGAAGGTCGTCTATGGTGATTTCAGCAGAAACTACACCGTTATCGCCACGGATGACAACACCATCAGCGTCAGCTACGGCTTTGACTTCACCGAGGCGATCAATTCTACCGAATATAAGAGCCACAAAATCCTTAAGGATAATATTACCGTAACAGACGCCGTTAATCAGTTGATCGTCAAGGCGCATGCTTATTTTGCCAAGACGAATGAAGACGCCACCGCCACCTATGGCACCATTACGGTCACGGCCGGTTCCACGGTCATGGATATCATGCGCAATTTTGCTGTCGCAAATCAGCTTGGCTCTGAGGTTCCTGAGGGCTGCACCTATATGGCGACCCTGAACGGCATCGGTGAATTTACTTTTGGACAGTACTCCGGCTGGATGTATACCGACGGCCCCAACTGGGACAATAAGGCGACCAACGCCAAGTTCTATGAGAGCTGGAACACGCCTCCCATCGGTGCTGCCAGCTATACCCTGTCCGAGGGCGACGAGATCTGCTGGTTCATTTGCTGCAATTATATGCATCATCCTTGGTAAAATAGCATTTCATGTGACCCGAGGGTAGCTGGATGGAACTTTCCATCCGGCTACCCCAGAGGGCAGGGGCACATGTAAGCAATTGTCCCTGCCCTCCTTATTTTTTCAAGAGAGAGGACATCAATAGTATGAAAAAGTCCTATACCCGTATAATTGCCTTTCTTTTATCGGTGGTCATGTGTATCGGTCTGCTGCCGGTGGTCTCATTTGCGGCTCCCGTCCAGACATTCCCAAAAATTGACAGCCTGACAAAGAGCGAGGGCGCGAAGCTTGAGGCCTATCGTAATTCCAACTATGACCGGACGGTCACGGGCGTGGAGCATATAGAATATGATAAGCCTAAAGAGGAAGATGGCGAACTTGTCGTTGGCGAGCTTACGATCTACATAAATGAAGCGATGCAGGGCGATTATATTTATACGCTCTCGACCAATGCACTGAATGTTACATTTAAAGATATACCGGATGGCTATGGCACCGAATCTGGATTTGTGGCCAACCAGTTTTCCGCAAAGAAAGCCGAAGGACATAGCGGAGCTTTTGCATTTGATGAAGCTGAAGAATTTCTTTACGTCTATAAGGTCAAAATCGAAGTTGCCGAAGCGCCGGTTCAGACATTCCCAAAAATTGACAGCCTGACAAAGAGCGAGGGTGCGAAGCTTGAGGCCTATCGTAATTCCAACTATGACCGGACGGTCACGGGCGTGGAGCATATAGAATATGATAAGCCTAAAGAGGAAGATGGCGAACTTGTCGTTGGCGAGCTTACGATCTACATAAATGAAGCGATGCAGGGCGATTATATTTATACGCTCTCGACCAATGCACTGAATGTTACATTTAAAGATATACCGGATGGCTATGGCACCGAATCTGGATTTGTGGCCAACCAGTTTTCCGCAAAGAAAGCCGAAGGACATAGCGGAGCTTTTGCATTTGATGAAGCTGAAGAATTTCTTTACGTCTATAAGGTCAAAATCGAAGTTGCCGAAAAAGAGTTTGACTATCCTGTCCTGCAATCGTTGACGTTGAGCGATAAAGCGATACTTACAGGCAAAGATGATACAGTATCCATCCTTGGTGCGGCATATACAAACTACCCGACAGCGAAGGATGGAAAATACGAAGACGTTGTTGTAAAAATTGCCGGAGAAATTACCCTCTATGTTGGTTCGGCATTAAAACCAGAAAGTACGTATGCTTTGGCTTCTGATGCGTTAAACGCAGCGTTTACAAGCGTATCAGGATATAACCTAGATACCGGCTTTATTCAAGGCAACTTCGAGGGCGGTAAGAGTACCGCTGTAAGTGTTAACTACGCCTGTACTGAAGACGAGGAAACGCTGTACTGCTACGACCTGAAGGTAGTTGCAGGATATCCGGATAATGACAATGTGTATCTCAAAGACAGTGTTGGAGCAAGGATCGCCCCCACCAAGGCCCGCGTCAGCTTCAATGCGAATCAAGCGGGTACCTATCACTACGCTGTCGTAGATGCGGTGGCAGCCGTGCCCACTATGCCCACGGATACCGGCGCGGAGATGAAGGCAGGTGAAAACACGTTTGTCATTGACGGGCTTGCAGAGGGCGCGAAGAAGGTATACATCTGGGGCAAAAACGGCGGAAAGGTATCCGCCCGCCCCGTCGTGGTGGAGATCGATGCGGAGGCAAAGAGCTATTCCTTGACATTTAATACGACTACGGCTGCCACAGACGGGATCCTTCGTATCACTGCGGATGGCAAGGATGTATCCTTTAAGACAAGGATCATGGTGACGCCGACCACAGAGGCAAAAGGAATCTATGAGGGACAGCGGATCACCGTCTGGATGGGGAATCCCTATACCGACAAGGATCTGAACGGCGTAACATTGAACCCCGCGGTAGATGTGACTATTGCGGAGGACAAAAACAGCTTCTCCTTCACCATGCCCGCCGCTAATGTGTACGGTGCAAGCAGCGACTGGCGCACCTATGTGGACAGCACGAAAACGCGCTATACGCTGACCGGAATAGCCTCCACCTTTGACCAAACCAATGTGTCGGGTATTAAAATGGGACACGTTGTCTTTAAGGATGAAGGAGGCAATATCATCACACAAGCAACGAGCGGAACAACAGTAACCGCGACGCCTGTTCCGAGCACCACCGCCAATTACACGTTGGAATTCCAGTTTACCGAGTGGTCAGACGCCACCGGCTTTACGTTGGCTGATGCTGATAAGACGAAGAAAACGCTAACCTTTACGGTAGGTTCGGAAAATATCTCCCTCAAAGCCAATTTCAAGCCTATTGGCACAAAAGTCACATGGGGGACCAACATCACTTCGGCGGATACCAATGCCCCGCAGGTTTCCATGCCCGGCTATGTGTCAAGCCCGTTTGTGTTCAAGCCCCAGCCCCAGCCGACGGCCGCGTCCATCAGCGGGACTGCGTGGTACGATCGATACGAGTTTGAGGGCTGGGTGATCACAAGAGACGGCAAGACGCTGACCGGCGATGATGTCGATACGAGCCAGCCAGTGGGAACTCCCGGTACTCCCGGCTACTGGACATATGCTAAGTTTGACATCTCCGGCAAAGAAATGACCGTCACAGCCAATTTCCGTGAACGCAAGTTCGCCAGCGTGACCGCCACGGTCAATGACCCTGCTATGGGCAGCGCGGCGGTTGCCATCGGAAACGGCGAGGCGTCTCCCAGCCAGTCTGTTGTTTTTGAAGGGCAGACCGTCACCCTGACCGCCACACCCAAGAGCCAGCGATACATGCTGAAAGGCTGGGAGGTCAAGGTGGACAAGGACAACACCACTGTGGAATACCGCGTTGCGGAGGATGTCAACGTTGCCACCTTCACCATGCCCGCCACCAAAGAGAACATCACCGCAATGGCGATTTTCGAGGTAGATACGTCCAAGCCCAACGACGACTGCTCGCTGGAGCGGGTGGAGCTGTGGTCCGCTGACGGCGCGAAGCTGCTGTCCGCCTCCAACCGGGCGGGGGATACCTACACCATCGAGCTGCCCGCCAGCGTGGCCCCCTCTGAGCTGCCCAACCTGCGCCTGAAGTTCATCTGCGGCGACGCCGAACACGCGGTCGTCAAGCAGGGCGATACCGTGTGGGACGAGAGTAAGGGCTGCGGCATCACGAAGCTGGGCCAGACGCAGGTGTTCACCGTTGTCGCGGAGGACAAACAGACCAGCGCCCCCTACAAGGTCGTGATCAACGCCGAGACGAAGATCACCGCCGTGACGCTGCTGAACGGCACCGAGACCATCGCCTCCGGCACCCTTTCCGGCAGCAAGTGGACCATCACCCTGCCCGACAGCATTGACGCGGATCTGCTGACCCAGATCGGCGCAAGCGACACGATCTTCATGAAGATTGAATACGCGGGCGCGTCCCTGAAGCAGGTGGCCACCACCAACGGAGCCGGCTATGACGACGCCGGAAAGGAGAACTCCTGGGACTCCGGCAAGATCATGTGCGCCATCAGCCCCGGCAGCGAAGCGCAGTTCATCGTGACCGGCATCGACGGCCTGACCAAGGAGTATACCATCGCCATCACCCGGCCCAATGTGTCCACCACGCCCGTTCTGGAGAAGGTGTCGGTGGAGCGCACCAGCGACAACGCCGCCACCGTGAAGTTTACCTCCAGCATGGCGGGCAACTACTTCTACAAGGTGGTGGACAAGGGCGCGGCGGCTCCCACGGTGGATACCACCAGGGGCGGCACGACGGCGGTCAAGGGTGAGAACACCATCACCCTGACCAACCTGTCCACCGGCGCGCGGGATATCTACATCGTGGTCAAGAGTCTTTCCAACGTGGAGTGCGATCCCTTCAAGATCAAGATCCCCGCCTACGGCAGCACCGAAACGCCGGATGAGGGCGACTTTACGATCACGGTGAACGCGCCTCCCACCGGCGGTACCATCGCCACCAACCGCACCAGGGCCAACGAGGGCGACGAGATCATCGTCACCGTCACGCCCAAGACGGGCTATCAGATGAAGGCGGGGTCCCTGCGGTACGCGTTCTCCGCACCCGGCGCTAAGTACAAGACGATCACCGGAAACAGCTTCAAGATGCCCGGCGGTGACGTCAGCATCACCTGCGATTGGGAGACCGCCAGCACCACCGTCAACGGCATTACGGCCTTCTCCATCAACGGTGTGGCCGGTGCGGTGAACAACAGCACCAATACCATTACCATCACCATGCCCCGCGGCACAGATGTGACGAAGCTGACCCCGGTTATCGCCACAAACGGCGTCAAGTCTCTGACGCCCGGTAACGGCGTAACGGTGGACTTCACCAATGCCGTGACCTACACCGCCGCCATGGAGGACGGCAGCAGCAAGACCTATACTGTTACGGTCTACGTGGACAAGGGGACGCTGGCCGATCAGTTCTGGGATAAGCTGACGGACTTTGCCACCCAAGTTCCCTGGTGGCAGTATGCCGAAAAACAGCAGAGCACCAGCAAGTATCCCAAGTATTGGTAAGTAGATGGCTCCCGACCCCACAGACACCCTGAAATACCAATCGCAAAACGAACAAAAGAGCAGCCATTCCTAGGAATGGCTGCTCTTTCTCTGTAATGACTCAGGCACGGGCGTGATGGGCGTTGGCCTCCCCGTGTGCCTGAACCCCGCCTACCCCCACGGCATGACACTATGGGGCTCTGAAGGGGCTGAGTGCGACTGCGAAGGCAATTGCTATACGCCGCGCGACTCACGAAACGTAAATACGCATTTGATGTGTCAGAGCAGGGATGCCAGTTAAGCATTGAGCCAGTTGTCGAGAATAGGCCGCACCGGTTGAATAAATGAAGGAAGACCACTTGCCGAAAACAGCAGGTAGCCTTCCCTTAGATAGAGAGTGATTTCCTTGGAATTTGTCCTTCCGAAACTATTTTTTACAAAGGCATAATGCCAAGTGAAAGAATTTAGATTTTCCAGTGGATTACAACTTCCTCACTGGTAGCGTCAATTTGTGATATGAGAATATCAACCACCTTGCGCTTATCGTCAAAACTTACGGACTCCCAATCATCCAGATAGCCCGTAATGCTGTCAATCTGTGAAGCGGAAACGGAATTAGCGGTGAGGTCTGCAACCAGCCGGAGCTGCTTTTGACGTTCCGCGTCCAGTTCCTCAATACGGTTATTTGCGTATTGCAGGAGCAGCGGGTTTGCCCCGGACAAAGTGTCCAGAAGTTTCTCAATCTCGCTTTCTGTCTTTGCAAGGGCAACGCGGGCGGCAGTCAGTTTCGGGTTATAGCTTTGTTCCTTTCCGCCTTTCAGCGTGTGGAATTTCTGCATCTTCTTAACCATCTCGCCGTACACAAATGCCTCCATGCTTTGCGCCGTTAGTGTACCGGCTCCCTCACAACTCCCATTTTCGGCCCGCTGCTTGCACCGCAGATAGGTAACGCCATTTTGGGCTCTCAGAGCTGCCAGCGCATAGCCACAGCGCCCGCACTTGATTTTCCCGGCCAGCCAGGTATTATGGCATTTACGGCCATTCTGGAAAGAGGTGTTCTGTGACAGCTTGCGCTGGACAGTCAGCCAGAGCTGGGAAGAAATGCGGCCCTGGTGTGGGGCAATCACAAGGATTTGTTCCTCGCCCTCGCGCCCCTGATAGAGATAACAGCTATTGTCCCCTGTGAACATTTCCGGGGGACTTTCGATTATTACGCCCTGGGCCTTGTAATATTCATAGATGTCCATATCGGCCTGGACATAAACAGGATTTCTCAGAAGTTTTGAGATAAAGCCCCGTTGCAGCGCCTTGTCATAGACCTTGATGGAGTGTTTGACAAAGTACCGGGTTATATCGCCGTAGGAATTGCCCGGCTCCGCATACATTTGAAACATGAGCTCGGCAAAATCCATTTCCGCATTTTCCACCAGCTTCTTTGTCTTGATCCCGTCCATAACGATGGGCTCGGTATCAAAGCCGTATGGCGTCCGGCCCCGCATATAGTAGCCTTTGGTACACCGGGAATAGAAAGCGTCCTGCACACGCATCTGGATGCTTTCGCGTTCCAGTTGGGCAAAGACAATGCAGATGTTGAGCATCGCCCGGCCCATTGGGGTGGAAGTATCAAATTTTTCCGTACAGGAAACAAACTCCACATCGTATTGCTTGAACAGCTCCATGAGCTTTGCAAAGTCCACAATCGAGCGGCTGATCCGATCCAGCTTATAGACGATCACCCGCTTAATCAGACCCAGCCGGATGTCCTGCAAGAGCCGCTGGAAGTCGGGGCGTTCAATGTTCTTGCCGGAATACCCTTTGTCTTTGTATTCCTTTGCCTCACCGCCTTTAAGTTCGTAACGGCAAAATTCAAATTGACTTTCAATGCTGATACTGTCCTTTTTGTCAATCGACT
>ERZ779876.1360-NODE-1360-length-21323-cov-4.350621_pt1 | contig 21323 bp, 19 predicted proteins | sample MGYA00511068_ERZ779876 | MGnify/ENA primary metagenome ERZ779876 (study PRJEB29588, sample SAMEA1970858) | human gut metagenome | biome: human gut; feature: human-associated habitat; material: faeces | place: Denmark | collected 2008/2010 ...
GCTGCTTGAACAATTTTTACTTCAGAATATTGTCTAACTTTTTGGGGTCACTTCACATAGACGGATCGGGGTTTTGTTCTGTACTTATAAATCTCTGTATTTCTTTACGCGGCGGACTTTTTTGTTTTTACGGTTCATCAGGATGGCAAGGATAGCATACGCGGCAGCCAAGACCAGCAAAATGGTGGCCGTAACGATAAACCACGTGGAGGTGAGCACCTCCTGCCCCTGCTGCAAAACCTGCACGATCTCGCTGCGCTCCACGCTTTCCGCGGCGACGAGCGCAACGGTGGAAAGCTCCGCGCCGTTATAATAGAATGTGGCGGTACCGACGTAATCGCCCTTTTTGATGGGCGCTTTCACGCTTTCGGGCAGATCGAGCTTTGTGGTGATGGCGCCGCTTTCCAGACTGCTCGGCAGTGTTGCGGTGAGATTGCCCTGCGCCAGCACCTGCAGGCGGTCTTTGCCCCACGCGTATTTGAGGCTCACCTCGCCGAGAAGCTCGCCGTCCGTAACGAGCGTTTTGTTTTCGATATTCAAAAATGCCCAGCGGAACAGCGTCGCGGCATCGTACATTTCGCCGTGATAATCGATATGGTTGCCCTCGCTGTCGATATACGGGCTGCCCATGCAAACGACAAGGTAGCTGTACCCGTCATACGTAGCCGTGGCGGAAATGCAGTAGCCGGATTCATTCAAGGAGCCGGTCTTTACGCCGGTGGCATAGGTGTAATACTCATCGTCATAGCTTAAAAGCATGCGGTTCGTCGTGGTGACGGTGCGTTCCTCGCTTGTCATGTTCGTCGGCGGCTGCGTGTAATACGTCTGCGAGGTGACGTCCGTAAAATACGGCATTGTCAGCGCATACTCCGTGATGGTCGCCATCTCGCGCGCGGTGGTGTAGTGGTTTTCATCATACAGGCCGTGCGGGTTCACAAAATGCGTGTTCGTGCAGCCGAGCTCCGCGGCCTTCTTGTTCATCAGCTCCACACAGCTCATTTTGCCGTCACCGTCTTCGTCATACTGCGGGTCGTCGGCCGTGATATTCAAAGAATCCACATATTTTGCAAGCGTCAGCGCGGCATCATTGCCGGAGGGCACCATCATCAGGTTCAAAAGCTCATAGATGGTAAAGCTTTCGCCCGTTTGAATTTCCGCCAAAGACGAGCCCGTGCCCTCAAGCTCCTCGGCAACGCTTTCCGGCACCGTAGTGCGTGTGTTTTGCAGGTCGCTGACCGTTTCCGCCGTAACGATATACGTCATGATCTTCGTCATGGAAGCCATGGGGCGGCGCTCGTCCGGATTATATGTATAGACAACGGTATCGGTATCGAGGCTCACCATATAGATAGAAGCGCTGTTCGGGTCTGTGAGCTTATCGCACGGAAAGCCCATTTCGCTGCTTTTGGCCACGACCGTGTTTGTCGTTGTGTCGGTTTCCGAAGTCGAGGTATCGGAAGCTGTGGAAATTTCGCTCGCGGTGCTTTCGGCTGTATCGGCCAAAACGCCGGTCGTCAAAACGGAAAGCGACAGCAAAACGCTTGCGCATATCGATAAAAATTTATGTTTTCTCACTGTTTATCCTCCAACGGACATGATATAATACTGTTAACTATTTTATTATTATAGCACGGTTTGGCACCCCTGAAAAGGTGCTCGCCGGCAAATTCAGAAAAAAGTCAGATTAAAAATTTGAAAGGAGACGCTATGCAGCTTTTACATATTGCAGACCTGCACTTCGGCAGGCTTTTGTACGGTCGCAGCTTAATGGATGACCAGCGGCATTTTGTGCGGCAGTCGCTTTTGCCTGCGCTGGATGAATATAAGCCCGATGCGCTGCTCATTGCGGGCGATCTGTACGACCGGCAGATTGCCTCGGTCGACGCGATTCATTTATTCGACGAGCTCATCGATGCGCTGTGCGAACGGAGCATCCCCGCCGTCATCATTTCCGGCAACCACGACAGCCCAGACCGCATTGCGGTGGGCAAAAGCCTGCTTGCGCGGCACGGCATCCATATCATCACGGAGCTTAAAGACGCGTTTACGCCGGTCGAGATCGGCAACATACAGATTTTCCCGCTGCCGTACTTTGAAAACGCCCAGATGCGCGAAATGCTGGGCGATGAAACGCTGCGCGGTGCAGGGGCCTGCATGCGCGCGGCGGTGGAAAAAATGGAGAAAGCGTTTGACCCCGCGAAAAAGCACGTTTTGGTCGCGCACTGCTTTGCGGCGGGGGCCTCCACCTCCGATTCCGAAAGCCGCCTTTTCGTTGGCGGCGCGGGTGATGTGCCGACAGATGTCTTCTCCCCGTTTGACTATGCGGCGCTCGGGCACCTACACGCGGCGCAAAGGGCAGGCGACACGGCGCGCTACGCGGGCTCACCGCTCAAATATTCCGTAGACGAAGCGCATCAGAAAAAGAGTATGACGCTCGTCACGCTCGGCGACACGGTGGAAACAACGTGCATCCCCGTAACCCCTCTGCACGACGTAAAGCGCATAGAGGGTACGTTTGCGGCGCTGCTCGAAAACGGACAGGGGGCGCCCAATGAAGACTATGTGGAAATTCTGCTCACCGACGACGAGCCGGTTTTCCGCCCGGCCGACCGACTGCGCCCCTATTACCCGAATGTACTCGGCGTGCGCAGCACGTGGTTTTTAAAGCAGCACGCAGGCACGCAGGCGGAAGCCGATCTGCACAGCCGCAGCCGCGCGGAGCTTTTCCGCGGCTTTTTAAAGGAGGTCTGCGGTGAGGAAGCGCAGCCGGAGGACGAAGCGCTGCTTGCGGAAATTCTAAAGGAACTGGAGGGCGATGCAACGTGAGACCGATCCGTTTGGAGCTTTCGGCGTTTGGGCCGTATCTGGAGCACACCGTCATCGATTTTGAAAAGCTGAACGAAGCGGGGCTGTTCCTCATCACCGGACAGACGGGCGGCGGCAAAACGACGCTGCTCGACGCCATGAGCATCGCGCTCTTTTATAAATCGACGGGCGGGCGGCGCACGTTTCAAGATATGCGCTGCCTTGCCGCCGCAGACAGCGACCGCACCGAGGTCGTCTATCATTTTGCGCTCGGCGAAGACGAATACTGCTTCCGCCGCGCGCTGTACCGCCGCAAAAAGCGCGGCAGCGACAATTTTATCACCGAGGAAGAAAACGAGTGCAAGCGCCGCACGGCAGACGGCTGGGCGCTTGCCGCTTCGGGTGCGGCGCGCAATGTGACAGGCTACGCGGAAAACCTGCTTTCCCTCACCGCCGAGCAATTTTCGCAGGTCATCGTGCTGCCGCAGGGCAAATTCATGCAGCTTCTGCGCGCGAATTCCACCGAAAAAGCAGCCATTTTGAAAACGCTTTTCTCCTGCGAGCTATGGGAGTGCATCGCGATGAAATTTACGGAGCGGCAAAAAAAGCTGTACGCAAAGCGCGAAACGTGCGAGACGAAACTGAAATCGCTGCTCGAAAAGCATGGCGCGGAGACCGCCGAGGCGCTCGCCGTGCAAACGGAAGCGCTTCGATTAGAATGCGCACGGACCGAAAAAGCGCTCGCCGCCGCGAAAGAAGCACTGACGCTCGCACAAAAGCAATACACCCGTGCACTGCAATTTGAGCAGTGCCAAAAAGCCGAGACCGATGCCAAAGCGCAGCTGAAAACCGCCGAAACGCGGGCAGCTTCCGCTAAAGCGCAGTATACGCGCGCCGAGCAGAACCGCGCGGGACTTACAAAGCTGACCGCCGAAAAAGACACACTTTTAAAACGAAGCGAACAGCTGCGCGCGGAGCAGGAACGCAGCCTGCAAAAGGAGCAGCTTTTAAAAGAACTGCGCGCCGAGGAGGAGCGCGAACGCGCCGTGCAGAAGCAGGCTGAGGACGACCGCCAAAAGCTGCCGGAGGTGCTGCGGCGCATCGCGGTAGGCGAAGCATTCACCGAAAAGGCCGATGCCGCAAAAGACCGGCTCGCGTCGCTATTACAGACGCAGACCATCTTAAGCGAACAGCTTGCCGCGCTGAAAACGCGCAGTGACGCCGCCAAAGCCGAAGCGCAGTGCAAAAAATTGTGGGGAGCTGCCGAAGACGCGGCGCGCACCGCGCGTCTGACCGTCGTAGGGCAGGATAAGCTGCTCTCGGCGGCAGAAGCCAAATGGAACCAAAACAGCGCCGCCGCGCTTGCCACAGGGCTCACGGACGGCACGCCCTGCCCCGTTTGCGGCGCGGTGCACCACCCCGTGCTCGCCGTGCCGTGCGCAGGTGAGACGACAAAAGAAGAACTTGATGCGCTGCGCAAAAAGCTTGAAGACCTGCGGCAGGAGCAAAGCCGCGCCGAGCAGACGGCCGCCGCCGCAAAAGCGCGGCACGAGGTCGCTTTCGCACAATTAAACGCCGCAAACGATGCCGCAAAAAGTATCACAGAAAGCGAAGAGGTGCTCACAGCGGCCTACATTGCGGCGCAAACGGCGCTCAACGAAGCGCAAAAGCTTGCAGCGCAGGCGCCGGCCGCACACAAGAAACTTGAGACACTCAAAGCGGAACGCGAAGCGCTTATGCAGGTCGAGAGCCGCCACAACGCTGCGCTTGCCGCCTGCCGCGCCGCTTTGGAAGAAAAGCGCCGCCAATTAAGCGCCATGGACACCGTACGCGATGCGGCGCAAATCACATTGGAGATGACCGAAATCCAAAAGCGCATTCGCGTGCTTGAGCAGGAGACTGCAGCGCTTGAGGAAGCGTTCCACGCTGCGGAAAACGCGCTTTCTGCCGCAAACGAGGCCGTAAAAGCTGCCGCACAGCAGATGTTCGCCGCAAAGAAAGCGAAAAATGCCCTCGGCGCAGCGCCGGAAAAGGACCTCCCGCAAAGCAAAGCGGAGCTGGACGCAAAAAGCACCGAAACGCAGACACTTTCCGTGCAGCTTGGGCGCTTTGGCTCCGACCTGCGCACCATTACGGAAAGCGCCGCCGCCGTGCAGCAATACACGGAGGAAGCCGCCGCGCTCGACGTACAGTACAGCCGCGCAGCAAAACTTGCGGGGTACGTGACCGGCCGCAGCAACGCCTTGCGCGTGCCGCTTTTGCAGTACGTACTCGGCATGATGCTCGATGAAACCATTCAGAGCGCAAACCGCTTTTTCTCCGTTTTAAGCCGCGGGCGCTACGCCTTGCAGCACAAGCAGGGCAAAAGCGGCGCGGGCTACGGCGGGCTTGACATTGAGGTCTTGGACGGCATGAGCGGCACGTGCCGCTCCGTAGAGACACTTTCGGGCGGCGAGCAGTTTTTGGCATCCCTTTCCCTCGCGTTCGGGCTTTCGGACGTCGTGCAGAGCTACTCGGGCGCGGTGCGGCTTGATTCCATTTTCATCGACGAGGGCTTCGGCTCACTCGATACCGACACGCTCGATACCGCCATGCGTGCGCTCGAGAGCATCCGCCAAAGCGGGCGCGTCGTCGGTATCATCTCTCATGTTTCGGAACTGCAAAGCCGCATCCCGACGATGATCCGCATTTGGAAGACCGCTTCGGGCTCCGCCGCAGCAAAAGTCATCGCGGAAGACTGAACCGTTTTTGAACAAAATGAAAAAGCTGAAATGCAAATTGCAAATCCGCCTTTATTATGCTATACTGAAAGCAATTAAGCGCAGGATTTTCTGCGCGGCCATGCAATGCTAAAAGAAAGGATCGCTTCCGGGCTCCTTCGGAAGCTTCGGTGAATGAATATGGTAAAGCTTTATGACGGCGGCGTTTACCTTGTGAACGGCACAGAGATTGTGCCGGAAGCCGCTGCACCCGAGACCTATCAAAAAGACACGGCAAAACAGGGTACTATTGCCTATTCCATTTTAAAAGCGCACAACACCGCAGAGGATATGCAGAACCTGCGCTTAAAATTTGATGCGCTCGCCTCGCACGACATCACGTTCGTCGGCATCATTCAGACGGCGCGCGCCTCCGGCATGGAGAAGTTCCCCATCCCCTACGTGCTCACAAACTGCCACAACAGCTTGTGCGCCGTGGGCGGCACCATCAACGAGGACGACCACGTGTTCGGCCTTTCCGCCGCGCGCAAATACGGCGGCATTTATGTGCCGCCCCACATGGCGGTCATTCACCAGTACATGCGCGAGGCCATGGCGGGCTGCGGCAAAATGATTCTCGGCTCCGATTCCCACACGCGCTACGGTGCGCTCGGCACCATGGCCATCGGCGAAGGCGGCGGCGAGCTCGTCAAGCAGCTGCTCGAAAACACGTACGATGTCGCGTATCCCGGCGTTGTGGCGGTGTACCTCACCGGCAAGCCGCGCCCGGGCGTGGGCCCGCAGGACATCGCGCTTGCCATCATCGGCGCGGTGTTTAAAAACGGCTACGTAAAAAACAAGGTCATGGAGTTCGTCGGCCCCGGCATCAAGAGCATGACGACCGATTACCGCAACGGCGTGGACGTCATGACGACCGAGACCACATGTCTCACCTCCGTCTGGTGCACAGACGACGACACGAAGGCGTACCTCGCAAAGCACGGCCGCGCGGACGATTACCGCGAGTTAAAGCCGGCCGACGTGACATACTACGACGGCTTGGTCTATGTAGACCTTTCCACCGTAAAGCCGATGATTGCGCTGCCATTCCACCCGAGCAACGCGTTTGAGATTGACGAGCTGAACGCGAATCTCGGCGACATCCTGCGCGAAGTAGAAAAGGAAGCCGCACGCTTGACGGAAGGCAAGGATATCGAATTCAGTCTGACGGATAAGATTACCCCAAAGGGTTTGCAGGTGCAGCAGGGCATCATTGCGGGCTGCGCGGGCGGCACATACACGAACGTCATGGCGGCAGCGCACATCTTAAAGGGCGCGCAGTGCGGTCAGGGCGAATTCACACTGGACGTCTACCCGTCCTCGCAGCCGGTGTTTATGGACCTGCTCGCAAAGGGCGCCATTTCCGACCTCATGGCGACGGGCGCCATTGTGAAGACCGCATTCTGCGGCCCGTGCTTCGGCGCAGGTGATACACCGGCGAATAACGCGCTGAGCATCCGCCACGCCACACGCAACTTCCCGAACCGCGAAGGCTCCAAGCCGGGCGCAGGCCAACTGAGCGCCGTCGCACTCATGGACGCACGTTCTATCGCGGCAACGGCGGCAAACGGCGGCATTTTGACCTCCGCCGAAAAGTACGCGGACAACTATGAGGTGCCGGAATACAACTACGATGATTCCTCCTACCGCGCCCGCATTTACAACGGCTTCGGCAAGGCGGAGCCGGAGGATAAGCTCATCTACGGCCCGAACATCAAGGATTGGCCGGAGCAGGAGGCACTTGCGCAGAACATTCTGCTGCGCGTCTGCTCGAAGATCATGGATAAGGTCACAACGACCGACGAATTGATCCCGTCCGGCGAAACGTCTTCGTACCGCTCCAACCCACTGGGGCTTGCGGAGTTCACACTCTCCCGCCGCGACCCCGGTTACGTGCAGCGTGCAAAGGATGTCCGTGCACTCGAAAAAGCGAGACTTGCGGGCGAAACACAAAGCGATGAAACTCTGAAAAACGCACTCGGGAAAGTGAAAAACATCCTGCCCGACGTCGATGAAAAGACAATCGAAATCGGCAGCGTTATTTACTGCGTGAAGCCCGGTGACGGCTCTGCGCGCGAACAGGCGGCAAGCTGCCAGCGCGTCTTGGGCGGCCTTGCGAATATCTGCTCCGAGTACGCCACCAAGCGCTATCGCTCCAACGTGATGAACTGGGGCATGCTGCCGTTCCAGATGAAGAATGAACCCACCTTCGAGATCGGTGATTATATCCTCGTCCCGAACGTTTTGGACGCCATGGACGGCGATATGCAGAGCATTAAAGCGTATGTGCTCGGCGATGAAGTAAAAGAGATCGAGCTTTACATTGCCCCGATGACGGAAGACGAAAAGAAGATCGTCAAAGCCGGCTGCCTCATCAATTTTAACCGCAAGAATTAAAGTAAAGCATAAGAAAACGGCGAGTCCTGTTCAGGATTTCGCCGTTTTCACGTCTTATGAACCTCAAAGTTTTGCTCAAGCTTTTTCAAGAAGCTTAAACCGAACGCACACGTTCGGTTACAGAATCCAAGGGCAAAGCCCTTGGTCGACTTCCGCAGAAGTCGAAATACCTTTTGCCTCCCCAAAGACTAGGAAGGTAGGTTCAAACGTCCGGGGGACGTTTGAACCGTAGGGAACCCAGTCGCATGGGTTCCCTAAAGGGCGGTAACACGCCGCCCTTTTAATTTACTTTTTGCTTTCAAAAAACGCAATAAACCGGTTCCAGTTCTCGCGGCTGAAATAGTGCAGACCGGGGCGGCGGTGATAGCCGATGCGGCCCGCGTGCAGGTTAAAATCGTAATCTTCCGACGTTTCTTCATAGGGAAACGCCTCCTTGTCCCCCGCTGCCGCCGCATAGCAGCTCAAAAGCTCGGACGCGGGGTCTGCCCAGTCGTCGCCCGCCGCAGACGCCACGTATACATAGCGCGGCGTAATGCTCGCGAGCAGGTAGTGCTGGTCAAACGGCAGCGCGTCCGTTTTGCCGACATACTGCCCGAACGATTCGCTGAACCAGAACGGAAACTGCCTATAAATATCGTCAAGCTGCTCGCCTTTTTTGCCACGGAACAGCGCCGCACCGGCACAGCCGGAATCGTTCGAGTAGCCAAACGCGAAGCGGGTATCCAGCGCAGCAGTGAGCAGTGCCGTTTTGCCGAGGCGCGAATGCCCGCACACAACGGACTTTGCGCAGTCCAGCCGCTCGTCGTGCTCGGCGTAATCCATGCAGCGCATCGCCGCCCACGCCCACAGTGCGATTTTACCCGCGTCATGCGGCGCGCGTTTGCCGTTTTCATACAGAACACCCGCAAGGCCGGAGGTGAAGTCGCCGTCGTCGCGCGTCACATCCTCATAGCCGAACAAAAGCACCGCAAAGCCGTTGTCGATGAGCTCCTCCGTCGGCATGTAGCGATCCGGCACATCGCTTCTGAAATTGATGTGGACAAAAAACGGGTGCGCCCCCTCTGCGGTCGGCACAGTCAAATACACCGGGAACGCGAAATCTTTGCCGTTTACCACAACGCGAAACGTCAGCTTTTCCAGCGTCGCCTTGCCCGCGCAGAAATTATCCGCAACGCCAGGCTCCGCTTCCCAAACGAACGATTCCGGCGCCTTCGGCAAGCAGCCGTATTCCTCCCGCTGCAAAAGCTCCAGCATCTCCGCGCGCGATTTTAAACTCGGCACATTCCTCTTTTTCAGTTCATTCAAAAACATACAAACGCCCCCTTTATGCGGTTATTGTAGCCGTCCTTTTAGGCGTTTGTCAATCTTCAAAACCACCAAAAAAGCTGCCCTCTCTTTGTCAGAGAAGACAGCTTCGTTTTGTTTTACAGGCGTTTTACGCGCTTTCCTCTGCGTGCTCGAACTGGCTGTTGTAGAGGTTGGCGTAGAAGCCGTTTTTTGCGAGCAATTCTTCATGCGTGCCCTGCTCCACGATGTCGCCGTCCTTCATGCAGAGGATGAGGTCAGCGTTTCGGATTGTCGAGAGGCGGTGCGCGATGATGAAGCTTGTGCGGCCGCGCATCAGGTTATCCATCGCAGTCTGGATGGAAAGCTCGGTGCGCGTATCGACGGAGCTTGTCGCTTCGTCAAGGATCATGATGCGGCTGTCGGACAAAATCGCACGGGCGATGGTGAGCAGCTGCTTCTGTCCCTGCGAGACATTCGTCGCTTCTTCATTGAGGATCGTGTTGTAGCCGTCCGGCAGTGTGCGCACAAAGTGGTCAACCTGCGCTGCTTTTGCCGCCTGAATGACCTCCTCGTCCGTCGCGTCCAAGCGGCCGTAACGGATGTTCTCCATGATGGTGCCGCTGTAAAGCCACGTGTCCTGCAGAACCATGCCGAATTCTTTTCTGAGGTCGCCGCGGGCAAACTCTGTGATATCCTTGCCGTCAAGGCAGATCCTGCCGGATTTAAGGTCGTGGAAGCGCATGAGAAGCTTTACCATAGTCGTTTTGCCTGCACCAGTCGGGCCGACAATAGCGATCTTCTGGCCCGCTTTCACATCGGCGGAGAAATTGTGGATGACAGTCTCGTCGGTGTCTTCGTAGCCGAAGCAAACGTGGTCAAAGCGGATGTCGCCGCGGATATTGCTGTTTTCCACGGTGTATTTCGGTGTTTTTTCGACGATCTCGGGCTCATCAAGGAAATTGAAAATGCGCTCTGCCGCCGCCATGGTGCGCTGTACCTGACTTGAGATGCTTGCCATCTGGGTGATGGGCTGCGTGAAACTGCGCAGATACTGGATGAACGCCTGAATGCCGCCGATGGTCATGCTGCCGCCTGCCGCTATAGATGCGCCCAAAATGCACACCACAACATAGCCGAGGTTGCCCACAAAGCCCATGATCGGCTGCATCAGGCCGGAGAGAAACTCCGACTTCCAGCCCGCGTTATAGAGCTTTTCGTTTTCGCACTCGAATTTCTCCATGGAGCGCGCTTCGCCGTTAAACGCCTTCACGACGACGTGCCCGCCGTACATTTCCTCCACGTGGCCGTTCACCGCGCCGAGGTATTCCTGCTGGCCGACGAAATATTTCTGCGAGGATTTCACAATGCGTCCGACAAGCAGCAACGAAATCGGGACGATGCACAGTGCGACAAGCGTCAACTGCCAGCTGATGGAAAGCATCATAATAAGCACGCCGATGATGGAGCACACAGACGTGATAAGCTGCGTGATACTCTGGTTAAGACTCTGGCTGAGCGTATCAACATCGTTCGTGATGCGGGAAAGCACGTCACCCTGACTCGTTTTGTGAAAATACGAGACGGGCAGGCGGTCGATTTTCTCCATAATGGCACGGCGCATGTTGTACGAGACCTTCGCCGAAACGCCGGACATCGTAAAGCCCTGAATGTAGGAGAACAGCGCGCTCAACGCATATAACCCCACAAGGAACAGTAAAACTTTCGCAATATAGCCAAAGTCAATGCCCTCCGCAGCGCCGGTGATGATGCGCATCAAGCCGGCCGTCAGCTCATCGGTCGCTTTTGCGAGGATCTTCGGGCCGACAATCGTGAACACGGTGGAAAGCGCCGCGAAAATGACGACGATGAGTATTTTAAACTTAAACGGGGAAAGATACGAAATAAGCTTTTTAAAGCTGCCTTTGAAGTCCTTGGCTTTTTCGGTAGGCATCATGCCTCTGCCGGGCCCGTGCGGACGCGGTGCGTTTCTTTTCGGTTCGCTCATGCCAATTCCTCCTTTGAAAGCTGACTTTCCGCAATCTCGCGGTATTCCGGGCACGTTTTCAAAAGCTCTTTGTGCGTGCCCTTGCCGACGATTTTGCCTTCATCCAGCACAATGATCTGCTCGGCGTTCATGATGGTGGAAACGCGCTGCGCGACGATGAGCACGACGGCGTTTTCCGTGTATTTCGTCAGCGCACGGCGCAGCTTTGCATCCGTTTTGAAATCGAGCGCGGAGAAGCTATCATCGAAAATATACACCGGCGCTTTTTTCACGAGCGCACGGGCAATGGCAAGGCGCTGCTTCTGGCCGCCGGAAACGTTGCTGCCGCCCTGCGCGATGGAGCTTTCCACACCGTTCGGCAATTCGCTGACAAATTCCGTAGCCTGTGCGCAATCGAGCGCTGCCAGCACCTCGTTCACATCGGCGTCTTCCTTGCCGTACTTGATGTTGGAATCGATTGTGCCGGAGAACAGCATGGCCTTCTGCGGCACGTAGCCGATGTTATCGCGCAGTTCCTTTTGCGAAAGCGTGCGGATATCCTTGCCGTTCAGGTAAACTGCGCCGCCGGTGACATCGTAAAAACGCGGGATGAGGTTGATGAGCGTCGATTTTCCCGCACCCGTCGCGCCGATAAACGCCGTCGTTTGGCCGGGCTTTGCGGTAAACGAAATGTGGCTCAAGGTATCTTCCTCGGCGTTGCCGTAGCGGAAGGAAACGTCGTCAAAACGCAGCTCACCGCTTTCATTACCGAGTGTAACCGGGTTTTCCGGCTCTTTAATGGAAAGCTCCGTCGTCAGCACCTCCTGCACACGGTCTGCGGAAACCATGGCGCGCGGCACCATAATGAAGATCATCGAAATCATCAGGAACGACATGATAATCTGCATCGTGTACTGGATATACGCCATCATGTCGCCTACCTGCATGGTGGATTCCGCAATGGCGTGCCCACCCACCCACATGATGAGCAGCGTGACAAGATTCATGATGAGCATCATGATCGGCATTGTAATGCTCATCACGCGCTGGGTAAAGCGGTTTGTGCGGGTGAGGTCTTCATTCGCCTTATCAAAGCGCGCCTCCTCGAATTTCTCATTCGTAAACGCGCGTACCACGAGCATGCCGCTCAAATTCTCGCGGCTGACGAGATTTAATCTGTCCGTCAAACGCTGCAAGCTCTTGAATTTCGGCATTGCAACGTTTAAAAGTACGATGACAAGCCCCAGCAAAACGATGACCGCGAGCGCGATGATCCAGCTTAGTGAAACGCTTTTTTGCAGCGCGAAAATAATGCCGCCCACGCCCATGATCGGCGCGTAGCACATCAAACGCAGACCAATGGAAATAAGCATCTGCACCTGTGTCACGTCGTTCGTCGTGCGCGTGATGAGCGATGCGGTGGAAAATTTATCGAACTCCGTGTTGGAGAAGCTTTCCACCTTGCGGAACACATCGCTGCGCATCTGCTTTGCCACGCCGGACGAAATACGCGACGCGAAGAAGCCGACGAGCACCGCCGCCAGCACGCCGAGCAGCGCGATGCCGAGCATCTCAAGGCCCTTTATCACAATGTAGTGCACCTGCTTTGCGTCCAAATCGACGCCGAGTTCCTTATAGAACAGCTTTGTAAACGTCGCGCCCACCTGCGAGCCGATCATCGACTGCGCGTTTTCGGCAGAATCAATCGCTTCGCTGAACGTCTCTTTCGGCATCTGCTGTAACATGGGGATAACAGCATAAAGCTGACGCATATCCATGTCCTGCACGCCGCTTTCGGTGTCCACCGCCTGACCGGTCTGCGTGCCGTAATCCTTCAGGAACGTCATGAACGCATACGCCGCTTTACCGTAGGCATCGCCCACCGCCTGCACGTCTGCATCTTTGCTTAAAGCGACCGCATCCATGTCCTTGATATTCTCGTAGGTTTTCGCAAGCTTCGTCTCTTCATCGCTGCCGTGCTCCACCGGCGTGTAGGCGTTTTTGAACGTCCCCGCCTCCGCGTCGTTCATAAACAGCGTCAATAAGTCAACGGCCTGTTGGTTCAAAACCGCAGGTGCAGCCTCATCCACACCGCCAAGCTGAATGCCGGTGTTCACAATGTCGCTCATCAGGTTCGGTAATGTCAAGTCACACATCGCCTGCCCGAAAAGCAGCAGAATGCACGCCAGCACCAGCGCCGCAAACGGCTTTAGGTACGTTTTCAGCAATTTCATTCGGTTTTCTCCTTTCTCATCTCCGGATATCTGCCCGTCTCGTTAAAGTTTTCAAGGTTTCGCCGTATTTGCTCCATGACGCGGTGGAAGACCTGCATATCTTCCGGGCTGATACCGGCGCACATTTTTTCATAATATTCATGCTTCAGCTCTCTGCACCGCTTAACAGCCGGCTCGGCCTTCGGCAACAAAACCAAATGTACCATGCGACGGTCGTTTTGGTCAGGTTTTGTTTCAATCCATCCGCCGCGCACAAGGTGGTCTACCGCCTTACTCATCAACGAGCGCGAAACACCCATGCGCCGCGCAATGCGCCCGGCCGTATCGACCTTTGTTGTGGAAAGGCACATGATCACACCGGATTCCACCGCGGAAAGGTCTTCATCCGCCAGCACCTTACGAAGTTCCGTATTGATGATGCGCGCGATCTGCGTTAAGTGCTCCGCAAGCCCGTCGTGAAACGGCACGGCCGTACACGCTTGCTCGTCTCGCTTCATTCCTCGCACCTCCTGTTGCTTACTGCTGAACATCGCCAAAAGTTTTTAACGATGTCCATTTCCGGAAATAGTTTAAAACTAAATTGTTCATTTTTGAACTGTTAAGGAATGAACATATTATAGACCGATAAAAACAAAAAAGCAATGACTATTTTGTGAACAAAGATGCCAAATTGTATTTCAGAAAACCATATACCCGAAAAGAAAAAAGACCCGCAAACACAGCGAACTGCATTTGCGGATCTTGAATCAGGCAATTATAAGGTGAAGTCAAATTACTTCAGTTCGACCTCAGCGCCAGCCTCGGTGAGCTTCGTCTTAAGAGCCTCAGCGTCGTCCTTGGAAACGCCTTCCTTAATGGTCTTCGGAGCCTCGTCAACCATAGCCTTAGCTTCCTTCAGACCCAGGCCGGTAGCTTCCTTAACAACCTTGATAACGTTGATCTTGTTTGCGCCAGCAGACTTCAGAACAACGTCGAACTCGGTCTTCTCTTCAGCAGCCGGAGCAGCAGCGCCAGCGCCAGCGACCATAACCGGAGCAGCAGCGGAAACGCCGAACTCCTCTTCGATAGCCTTGACCAGCTCGTTGAGCTCGAGAACGGTCATGGACTTGATTTCTTCAACAAACTTTGCGATATCAGCCATTGTAATATCCTCCTAAAATTTTAAATTGAAAATTATCCTGCAAACTTATGCAGTTTCCTGAGCCTTTGCAACTTCACTAAGTGCAATAGCAAGACCACGCGGGCCGGATACGAGAACGCTAAGCAGCATCTGAACAAGACCTTCCTTGCTCGGGAGATCTGCGATTGCAGCGATCTCTGCCGGAGACATGACCTTACCGTCCATGTAGCCGGACTTAATAACGAACTTACCGTCGGAATCCTTTGCAAACTTGTTCAGGATTCTTGCCGGAGCGATCTGATCCTCGTGGGAAACAGCCAGAGCGGTTGTGCCTTCGAGAACCTCGGACATACCCTCGATCTCGGTGCCTTCGATAGCACGCTTGAGAAGAGTATTCTTAACGACAGTGTACTCAACGCCGGCTTCACGCAGTTCCTTACGGAGCTTTGTGTCGGCCTCTGCAGTGATACCCTTGTAGTCTACGACAACACCGGATACGCTGTTAGCGACCTTATCCTTCAGCTGAGCAACAATTGCCTGCTTTGTTTCCAAAACGCTTTTACTGGGCAAAATATTCACCTCGCCTTTCAGTTATGATTTGGAAAAGCGCCAAAATGAACGATTTTCCTCGGTGCGAAAACTAAAAATGCCTTCCCACTTACCGCAGGAAGGCATAAAAAGTACAAAGTAACTTTTCCGCTCCCTCGGCAGGCGGTAAAACCTTTCAGCCCGGAAAACCGGTGCACCTGCTGTCTTAGGTAAACAGCTTTGTAATTATAGCATGGCAGAAGAACTCTGTCAAGCCTTAAATTTAAGATTCAGACGAACCTTAGCCAACCTTGTTCGGGTTGATCTTCACGCCCGGGCCCATCGTTGCAGCAACAACGCAGGAACGGATGTACTGGCCCTTAGCAGCAGCCGGCTTTGCCTTGTTGATGGCTTCCAGCAGCGTGTTGAAGTTTTCCGTCAGCTTCTCTGTGCCGAAGGAAATCTTGCCGATCGGGCAGTGGATGATGTTGGTCTTGTCGAGACGATACTCGATCTTACCGGCCTTCGCTTCGGTGATTGCACGTGCAATGTCCGGAGCAACGGTGCCGGCCTTCGGGTTCGGCATGAGGCCGCGCGGGCCAAGGATCTTACCGAGACGACCAACCATACCCATCATATCCGGGGTCGTGATGAGGACGTCAAAATCCATCCAGCCTTCGGACTGGATCTTCTGGATCATATCATTGCCGCCGACGAATTCAGCACCGGCTGCACGAGCCTCGTCTTCCTTCTCCGGCTTGCAGATTGCGAGCACGCGGACGGTCTTGCCCGTGCCGTGCGGCAGGACGATAGCACCGCGGACCTGCTGGTCTGCATGACGGCCGTCAACGCCCAGCTTTACGTGGACTTCAACGGTTTCGTCGAACTTTGCTGTACCAGTCTTGACACAGAGGTCAAGCGCTTCCTGCGTATCATAAAGGCGGCTGCGCTCGATGAGCTTTGCGCCATCGACATACTTTTTACCGTGTTTCATTCATGTTCCTCCTAAAGTGGTAGATATCGGATTCTCAGAGAGTTTCCTCCCACCCGGGTAAAATCAAATCAATCGACTACTTCGATGCCCATGCTGCGTGCAGTACCGGCGATCATGCTCATAGCACTCTCGATGGATGCAGCGTTGAGATCAGGCATTTTCTGCTCGGCGATCTTCTTTACCTGCTCGCGGGTAATCTTTGCGACCTTTGTCTTGTTCGGTGTGCCCGAAGCTGTTTCGATGCCGCAAGCCTTCTTAATAAGAACTGCTGCAGGCGGCGTCTTTGTTACAAAGGTAAAGGAACGGTCTGCGTATACTGTGATGACGACCGGGATGATAAGACCAGCGTCGCCCTTGGTGCGCTCGTTAAATTCCTTTGTAAATGCCATGATGTTAACACCGTGCTGACCGAGAGCCGGACCAACCGGTGGTGCCGGGGTAGCTTTACCGGCAGGTATCTGGAGCTTAATAAAGCCCGTAACCTTCTGAGCCATTTGTTTGCACCTCCAAAATTCGTGGTTGATGGCGGAACGTCCGTGAAAATTCAGGCGTTCCTCCCACAGGGGGACATATCCCCCTCAATAAAAAGCGGATTACCGCAATTTACCGTGTGTTATTCCACCGGCTCCGCCTGGTCAAGTTCCAGGTCAACCGGGGTTTCACGTCCGAACATCGAAACCATGACGCGAATGTGGTTCTTGTCCACATCAATCTCTTCCACTGTTCCGATAAAGCCCTCAAGCGGGCCGTCGGTAATCTGGACGCTGTCACCGACATTGTAGGAGACTTCGACATTCCTCGTCTCCACACCGAGTCGCTCCACTTCTTCATCCGTGAGCGGAATCGGCTTGGAAGACGGGCCGACGAAGCCCGTGCAGCCGCGGATATTGCGAACCGCGTACCACGATTCATCCGTGAGGATCATCTTTACAATGACGTAACCCGGAAAAATCTTGCGTTCCACTTCCTTGGTCTTGCCGTTTGCGGCAACTTCTGTGACCTTTTCGGTGGGTACGCGAATCTCAAAAATCAAATTCTGTAAAGAGTGGTTTTCCACCGTCTTCTCCAGATTTGACGCAACCTTGTTCTCATACCCGGAATAGGTATGAACCACATACCATTTTGCTTCGTCCGACATTTCGATTCCTCCGCTTCTCAAATAAACGCGCGATCATTCGCGCTGCTTATTTCGCCACTTGCATGACGAGACCCAGCAAATTCATGAAGACGGTATCCAGCAGGAAAATGAAGAGACCAAGCAGGATGATCGTCGCGAGAACGACACCCACATTTTTGAAAACGTTCTTCGGCGTAGGCCAAACGATCTTTTTGATCTCGCCCTTGCAGTCGCGGAAAAACTTTCCCGCTTTCTTCGTAAAGCGAACAAAGCCGTTTTCTTTTTTTGCTTTTTCGGCCATAACTTCGTTCCTCGCTTTACTTCGTCTCTCTGTGGAGCGTGTGCTTCTTGCAGAATCTGCAGTACTTGTTCATCTCAAGTCTGTCGGGATCATTCTTCTTGTTCTTCTTTGTGTTGTAGTTGCGCTGTTTGCATTCAGTGCAAGCTAAAACGACCTTTACTCTCATGACGGCACCTCCCGTTTTACGGAAAAAATTTGGGATGTTCTCCCAGCCTCCCTCAAAATTTGGGCGCAAAAAAATAGCCCCCAACTTGAGGTATACCTATAATAGCATAGGATACGCGCTGCTGTCAAGAGCTATTTTGAGATTTTATGCGGTTTTTCAGTTGCTCAGGCGTGCCTCCACCTTTTTGCCCTTCTTCTTTACCTTTTCGGGCTTGATGTTCTTGCCGATGAGTTTTCTGGAGTGCTTATACACCTTCTGCAGGTCGCAGCCGTCCGTAAAGTTCGCGATGATATTGTTGATGGCCGCCTCGTCCTTAATATTATTCAGAACGCCGAACTGAATGACTGCACGGGTGTCCATATCACCCGCGGCGTACATGTCGCAGAAAATGGTGCACATGCGCTTCATGGGCTCGCTGTCCTTATAGTTCTTCGCAAGATTCTCGCACTTCGGCGCAACCTTCTCAGCAGCAAACAGTGCCGTGCGCACCTGACCGTACACGATGCGTTCCTCGTTCATTTCGTCGCGCAGCTCCGGGAACACCGGCACCAAGCGGTTGAGAAAGAACTGCGGATCCGCGTTGTTCTCTTCGTCCTTCTTACGGCGCTTCTTCGCGGTCTGCACGAGCTCGCGGCGCTTAGAGCCCTGCACGAGCTCAAGAAAGTCGTTCGCGATGCTCTCCGCGTCCTGCATGGTGTTTTCGCCTTCATCGAACAGCCACATGGAAAGCTGACGCCAGTCGCCCGGCTCCTTCGGGGTCTTCATCGTCGCGCTGCGCAGCACAAAGCGCCGCTGCTTCGTCTCATAGAAAAGGCCGTAGGCCACTTCGCCCGTCGTAAACATCACGCCGCGGCCGTTGTCGGTCTCCAGCGCCACAGCTTCGCCAAAGCCTTGCTCATTTAACGCTGCCTGCAATTTTTCCTGTATCAGTTCAAAAGCTTTCTGCTCCAAGTTATGATCACTCCGTTACATTAGTAATTTAGAGTATAGCACAGTTTTCGCGCATTGTCTATGAAAAATCCATGAATTCCCGGAACTTATTTTTATCGGAACATAAATCCATTGCCATCATGCATTTTATATGCTAATATAGGCTCGTATTGAAAATATGCAGGCTCGGCCCGCAACAGAAATGAAGGAAATCGATTATGACAGAACACGGCGGCGCTGCCGCTTTAAAACAGAATAACCTCGCCGCTCTGCGCAGCGCGCTGTACCACACGGATTTCGCCACAAAAAAAGAGCTTGCCGAGCAATGCAGGTTAAGCCTTGCGGCCTGTACGGCGCTCCTCGGCGAGATGATCGACGACGGACAGGTGCTGGAGCTCGCCTTTGCCGCATCGAACGGCGGCCGTCCCGCGCGCCGCTTTTCCATCAACCCAAACTACGCGCACATTTTGTGCCTGTATACCGCTAATAACGACGTGGAAAGGAGCGGCATCGCCCTGCGCGTGTGCGATTTAAAGGGAAACAGCTTGCAGGAAAAATTCTGCCCGCTCAACGACATTCTGCCGGAGGACCTCACGCTGTTCATCACACAGATGGTGCAGGCAGATCCGCTCATCCGCGCAGTCGGCATCGGCATTTCCGGCGTCACCGACCGCGAAGGCGCCATTGAATCCCTTGCGTTCCCGGCGTTAAACGGCTTCAACCCGAAAAAGGTACTCGAAGAACAGCTCGGCATCACGGTCATCACGGAAAACGACATGCACTTCACGTCCTACGGCTTTTACGTGCGCAACCCCTGCGACCACCCGTACTCCCTTTCCGTTCTCTACTGGCCGAGCCACCGCAGCGCCGGTGCGGGCACCGTGGTGGACGGACACATCATCGTCGGCAGTACAAAATATGCGGGCGAGCTCATCAGTCTGCCGCTCATCAACTCCACCGCTACAAAAGTCGAGACCGTCTCGCGCATGATTCACGGCGAGAATATCGTACCGCTGATGCAGACCGCCGCCGTGTGCACCATTGCACTTTTGAACCCGGACATCCTCTTCCTCACCGGCTCTGCCACCTTGAACGTGCGCGAAAAAGACATCATCGATTACTGCAAACAGAGCATCCCGGAAAACCACATGCCCGTTTTCCGTATGCAGGCGGACATCCACGAGGAATACATGACCGGTATCTTCTCTCTGACGCGTCAGGCTTTGAAATTCAAACATTGAGCCTCTTTTTGAAATGTACAGACAACGCCCTTTAAAATTTCCTAAATCTCATAAAAACTTTTCTGCTGCTTTTTTGCAAAATGTTTAAAAAGGGGCTTTACAAACAGAAGCGAATGTGATAAGATACCTTTTGTCAGAAAGTGACGAAAGTGTCCGATCCAAAAGGGATGAAGGACAACGGGGAGTTTATACGGGCGCGACACGCTGGGGATTTGCCCACACCGCACCCATAAATGAAGAAGACAGGACAAAGCGTTTTCAGATGCGCTTTGTCCTGTTTTTCGTTTTACAAAATCATTTCTTTACAATCTGCGCCGCTTCGCGTGCCAGCGCCTCAATGGCGTCAAAATCTCCGGCGTCCAGGAGCCTCCCCGGCACCATCCAACTGCCGCCGCAGCACAGCACGTTCGGCAGCGCAAGGTACTCCGCCGCGTTCTGCGCGCTGATACCGCCGGTGGGCATGAATTTCATATTGCCGTAAGGACCGCCGAGGGCCTTCAGCATTTTCACGCCGCCCACAACCTCCGCCGGAAACAGCTTCACAAAATCGAGTCCCATGCGCATGCAGGCTTCCACCTCCGTCGGTGTCGCGCAGCCGGGGATGACCGGCACACGGTGCGCAATGCACCAGCGCACGACCTCCGGGTTCGTGCCCGGACTGATAATCGCGGAAGCGCCCGCCTTCACGGCGCGCTCTGCGGTCTTTACGTTCAAAACCGTACCGGCGCACACGCACACGTCCGGCACCTCTACCTTAATACGGCGAATGGCTTCCTCCGCCGCGTCTGTGCGGAACGTCACCTCCGCCGCGGGCAGCCCGCCTTTTTTCAGCGCCAGCGCCAGCGGCACCGCTTTTTCCGCATCGTTGATCTGAATAACAGGGATAATCCCGATCGATTTTAACGTTTCCCGAAAATTCATAGAACACCCTCCCGGTGATTTTCTTCAATTTATTGTATCATGCGCCGCAAAACTTTGCAATATATCCCCATTTCAAATAAATTCCGTTTTATTTCAAATTTGCGCTTGACAAATGAAATAACATTCGATATTTTATCCTCATCAGCTGAACCACACCCGGGAGGAAACTATGGCAAGAACACCGCGCATCACGGCGGAAATGCTGCTTGAGGCAGGCGCCGCCATCACACTGGAAAAAGGCGCAGATGCACTCAATGTCCGCAGTGTCGCCGCTAAACTCAACTGCTCCGTGCAACCCGTTTTCCGCAACTTCGGCAGCATGGAAACATTCCGCCGCGCCGTCATCGATGGACATCACCGGATCGACAACCGCCATCACGGTGTAATCCTTGCCTTCCAACGTGACCGTACTGCCCACAGATGGCACAGGTAAAACAGGATACTCCTCCCCTGCCCCGATTGCCGGACCAATCGCAAGAACATATTCACCGCTGGCAAAGGCATCCGGATCGAAACTGCCCTGCATGATATGCTGTGTC
>ERZ779876.1381-NODE-1381-length-21047-cov-6.906917_pt1 | contig 21047 bp, 17 predicted proteins | sample MGYA00511068_ERZ779876 | MGnify/ENA primary metagenome ERZ779876 (study PRJEB29588, sample SAMEA1970858) | human gut metagenome | biome: human gut; feature: human-associated habitat; material: faeces | place: Denmark | collected 2008/2010 ...
CCCGCGACCCTAACCTTGGCAAGGTTATGCTCTACCAACTGAGCTACTTCCGCATTGTTGCATTGTTTTCGTTTGCGAGTGCAAAGGTAGATGAAATTTTTGTTTCTGCAAATATTTAGAATAAAAAAATGCAGGGCAACGCATTTTTTTAGTTTCTCACAACCCATTCCTGTCTGTCGGACGATACTGGAGTCATGTAATATTTTCTTAATGGAAATTGCGATACGCCCTTTGTCGGTGCTCCGGTCCCATAGCCGATATCATATTCAGTTCCGCATTCCGGGCAAATTGCTTTTCCTGCATTGTCGGCTTCTATGATGATATTCTTTTTGGCTTCGTGGGGACAGCACAGATCAAATGCATAGTAGGTCGCATTTCCGTAATTGTCGATTCCGCATACAACCAAAACACCGGAAAAGCCCGTCTTTTCTTCGGCAGTACGGGCTTTAGTGATGGATTTGTGATTGTATATGCCTACCAGATCTTTGTCGCCGAAGCGCAGGTCTAGTTCCAAATATACCGGTGCATAGGGTATATCCGATTCTTCGAATTTGGAACACGAACAAACTAATGATATAAGTAAGCAAAATAAAAACCGTTTCATCGTTTATTAGGATAACAGCTGTTGCTCAGCCTCGTTTACTCTATTAAACGCGAAACCGTCCATGATATTTTGCATCAAGGCGGAAATCTGGTCATTGCATAAATTTCCGATACTTCCTTCGTGCGTATGGTGAACTTTCTTGACAGGGACGAATTTACCAGCTTCGATGTTTAATCCTACCTGCTTGTAAGCGTCACGGAAAGGCATACCTTCCAAAACGAGGCGGTTTACCTCTTCCACACTAAAGAGGAGTGCATATTTGTCATCGTCTAAGATCTGCTCGTTCACCTTTACTTCCCGCATCATGTGCGTAACCATGCGAAGGCAATCCTTCAACTCGTCGAAAGAGGGAAGGAATACTTCCTTTATGATCTGCAGGTCGCGGAAATAGCCTGATGGAAGGTTGTTGCTGATCAGTGTGATCTGCTGGGGCAATCCTTGCAGCTTGTTGCATTTGGCACGCGTCAGCTCGAATACGTCCGGATTCTTTTTATGCGGCATGATACTGGATCCTGTTGTGAACTGGTCCGGCAACTTGATGAAACCGAAGTTCTGGCTGTTGAACATACAAGCATCGAAAGCTAGTTTGGAAAGGGTTGCCGCAATGCCGGCCATGGCAAAAGCTACGGTACGTTCCATTTTGCCACGTCCCATCTGGGCGTAAACGACATTATAATCGAGCGAGTCGAAGCCGAGCAGATCTGTTGTCATCTGGCGTCTCAGCGGGAAAGAAGAGCCATATCCGGCCGCAGAGCCCAACGGGTTGCGGTTGCAAACTTTATAAGCAGCCTGCATCATCTGCAAATCATCGGTCAGGCTTTCGGCATAGGCGCCGAACCAAAGTCCGAATGATGACGGCATGGCAATCTGTAAATGTGTATATCCGGGAAGCAGCACGTCCTTATAACGGTTACTCTGCGAGATCAACACCTCGAACAGGTCGGATACCAACTCTACGATTTCCTGAATCTGTGCGCGGGTGAACAGCTTCAGATCCAGCAGCACTTGGTCGTTACGTGAACGTCCGCTGTGTATCTTTTTTCCTGTGTCACCCAGGCTGCGTGTCAGCATCAGTTCCACCTGCGAGTGGACGTCTTCCACGCCCTCTTCAATTACAAACCGGCCACAGTCGGCAACGGCATAGATATTTTTCAGTTCGGCAAGCAAGATCGTTAGTTCCTCTTTGGTAAGCAGCCCGATGCTTTCCAGCATGGTGATGTGAGCCATCGAGCCGAGCACGTCGTACTTGGCGAGATAGAGATCCATCTCACGGTCTTTGCCTACCGTAAAGGTATCCACTTCCTGGTCTACCTGAACATTCTTTTCCCAAAGTTTCTGAGCCATCAAAAAAACATTTAATAAGGCAGGGATGCCAACATGGTCGATATTTTATCGATCGCATCCTGCAATGGTTTTGATACCATTGGTTTGATAAACGGATTCAGTTCGGCGCGGACGGTTATTTTCATCCGTGTGTCGTTCTCTTCTACCTGTTTTAGCTGAATCCAAAGGAACAGGGGGACAGGCGAGTTCGTGGTCGTGAATTTGATCGTCTTGTTCGGTTCACGTTCCACGATCTGGAAGGTTATCTTGCCTACCGGTGCGACGGAAAAACTGCAAGAGTCTTTATCGAACTCGAAATCTTGAATCTTATCTTGAGGTATGCGGTCCTGCACCTTTCCCAAGTTGGATAGGTCGGACAGCATATTAAAAATACGATCCTCGTTAAAGGGGATCGTTTTCACTTCGCTAACAAATTCAGTCATTTTTACTTACTTTGTTTCGGGATTCCAGTTTGCCGGATCTTTGCGCCATTCCTGAAGGACTGCGATTTCGGATTCGTCAATGTAATCTGTACGCAATGCTTCTTCCAGCACGGCATCATAGTTACTTAGAGTCGTCAATGTAACTTTTGCCTCTTTGAAAGCCTCTACTGCAACAGGGAAACCATACGTGAAAATGGCAACCATACCGGCAACGTCACAACCGAAATTACGGACAGCCTGTACGGCTTTCAAACTACTACCACCTGTAGAAACCAAATCTTCTACAATCACTACTTTTGAACCCGGTTTCAGTTCGCCTTCAATCAGGTTTTCCAATCCATGATCTTTAGGAGTTGAACGGATGTACACGAACGGCAGACCCAGTAGGTCGGCAACTAATGCACCCTGGGCGATTGCTCCGGTTGCAACACCAGCAATAGCATCGGCATTTTCATACTTTTCGCTGATTGTGCGAGCCAGCTCCAGTTTAATGAAACTTCTGATTTCCGGATAGGAAAGTGTCTTTCTGTTGTCGTTGTAGATTGGTGATTTCCAACCGGATGCCCATGTGAAAGGATTGGCCGGCTGCAATTTGACCGCCTTAATCTTTAATAATCTCTCTGCTACTAATCTTTCCAGTGTTTTCATACAACCTAATAAAAATGTTTATATCAGTCTGCAAAGGTAGACAAAGGGAATGAGATAACCTTGTAGTTCTTCAAAAAAATAAGCTATACATATTGTATAGCAGGTTTAAGGAGAGTTTATGCCACAGCTATGCCTAAAATACTGATCCGGATGCCGGATATGGCTTTCATAGCTTCTGCACAGGCGTTCATGGTGGAACCGGTCGTAATAACATCGTCCACCAGTAGAATGTGTTTGTTTTTCAACGTGTCGGTGTTCTCTACACGGAAAATGTCCTCTACATTTTCCGATCGTTCGAATATCTGCTTGCGGGTTTGGCTTTCGGTCTTTTTTATGCGGGACAAGGGTGAGGTGTCGACCGCGATTCCAGTGACGGAACGGATGCCGTATGCGATCCATTCCGACTGGTTATAACCTCTTTGCCTCATTCTTTTCGGGTGGAGCGGGACCGGCAAAAGGAGATCGACGGTGTCGAACAGCCCTGTCTCCCGGTAGGTGGTAGCAGCCATGCGTCCCAGTTCGTATCCGAGTTTTTTGTTTCCATGATATTTTAAGGAATGGATCAGCTTTTGCCCGCTTCCCCCTTTCGTGAAGTGGAGCAGAGCGGTGGCGGCAACGAAAGATGTTTTTCCCTGTAAAAGCAGACAGACCGGATTCGTCTCCATATCCGTAAAATGCGTGTAGGGCAAATGATTCGAACAATGCAGGCAAATATGCTCTTCCCCTTCCATTAAAGACCTCTGGCAAAGCAGGCAGAGGCGGGGATAGAAAAGGGTGAGGAGGTCATTCAAAATCATCCTCGTAATCATTCCCGTTGAACAATTGTTTCAGGCAGCGGCTTGTTTCCCTTGTTTCGAAACCGCGTCCGGTGGCGAAGCGGAGCAGTTTGGCGTAAACCTCCCGATCGTCCTTACCACGGGTTGCTTTCTTTTTGCTTTTCAGGAGAGAAAGGAGGATGGAGCGATATTCTTGTTCGTCGATACCTTCCAGCGCTTCCGAGCGGATACTGGACGGAATGCCTTTCCGCTGCATCTCGTAGTTGATCTTGACACGTCCCCATTTGTTGAAGCGCAATTTGTCGTTTACGAAATAGCGTGCAAAACGGCTTTCGTCGATGAAACGTTCTTGTAGCAGGCGGGAGACGATCCGGTCGCTTTCTTCCCCGGCCAATCCCGCCGCTTTGATTTTCTTTTCGACATCCTGGATGCAGCGTTCGCTGGCAGAACAGTAGGCGGCTGCCCGGTGAAGCATTTCAGATTCACTGACTTGTTTCATTTGCGTGCTTTTATGATCCGGTCCTTGCCGGACAGGTCTTGGATCAATTCGATATTCTTGTAGCCTTCTTCCTCCAGCATCTCAACAACCATATTGCCGCATGCCGCATTGATTTCGAAGTAGAGACGGCCGTTTCTTCTCAGTTTTTTCTTTCCGAAATGGGCGATATGCCAATAATAGAGCAGCGGGTCGTTGTCAGGGACGAAAAGAGCCAGGTGTGGTTCGTAGTCCAGCACGTTCCGCTCCATGTCTTTTTTTTCTTCCTCCTTGATGTAGGGCGGATTGCTGACGATGACGTCCAGAATGAACGGAATGTCCATTTCCGCTTTCTCCGGGTCTAGGATATCTGTCTGGATGAAAGTGACCGTTGTGTTGTTGCGTTTGGCATTCCGGCGGGCGGTCGCGAGCGCTTCCGCCGAAATGTCCGTCGCAATCACGCTTGCTTTTTTCAGATGCTTCCGGAGTGTGACAGCTATGCAGCCGCTTCCCGTTCCGATATCCAATATCTTGATCTTTTTATCTGCATTGTCGAGGATGACCTGCTCGACCAGTTCTTCGGTTTCCGGGCGCGGTATCAGGACGGACGGGTCCACTTCGAACTGAAGGCTGTAGAAATCGGCCGTCCCTAATATGTATTGGATAGGCTCCATCTGCTTCAAACGTTCGACTATGTCATGAATCCGGCTTTTTTCGCTTTCTGGCAGTTCTTTGTCTTTACAAAATAAAAAATGATGCGGCTGAATATTACAAACCCGCTCCATAATTAAACGAACTAGGCTGCTGACCTCGGAGGATGGGTATAGATCCCTCAATGATTCCTTAATGTATGCGATGGTTTCAGTCATATTTTGTTTTTGGGCAAAAGTAAGCATAAGATAAATTGCAACCAAACAAAGAAAGAATTTTCCGATATCGAAACAAAGGTTTCCAAACAGTGAAACAAAAATTTTTCTACGGTGAAAATATATTTTCCCGCTGGTTTTTCATAATCTTTGTACCTTTGTCCCGAGAACATCGCAAGGTATGTTTTGGGTTGCCCGAAACGATTCGAGTAACTCTAAACGCCTTGTCCTTGCAGGGAGCAGGATTATCCTCCAAAGTCGGATAATTCCAAAATCAACGATACCTTGTGGTGAATATAGGGTTACACATAATAAACTCTCTCTTTTCTCTTATACTGTTTATTCAAATGCGCAAGGAAAAACCGATAAAAATTGCTACCTTTGCACTCATTATCGGACTGCTAATGACCTGAGAAAGCAATTAAAACAACATATGAAACTCCTTCGTTGTCTTATAGGCTTTGGTCAGCCTCGCAGGGATAGCGAAGGAGTTTTCGCTTTAATATAAACCATGGCTGTACAAAGTGAAGCCGCACTTGAAAATGCTCTGATTCATGCCCTTGAACAAATGAGCTATGAATACGTGAAGATTGAAGAAGAAAGCAATCTCCGCGATAATTTCAAATGCCAGCTCGAAAAACATAACCGCAAACAACTTGCGGAAATAGGGCGTGAACATTTCACCGAATCGGAGTTTGAAAAGATTTTGCTTCATTTGGAGGGCGGCTCACGCTTTGAAAAATCCAAGAAACTGCGCGACCTCTATCCACTCGAAACCGAAAATGGGGAACGTGTGTGGGTGGAATTTCTCAATAAGAAACAATGGTGTCAGAATGAGTTTCAGGTATCAAACCAAATCACCATTGAGGGCAGGAAGAAATGCCGCTATGATATGACGATATTGGTAAATGGTTTGCCGTTGGTGCAAATCGAATTAAAAAAGCGAGGGGTGGAACTGCGCCAAGCCTACGACCAAGTGCAACGCTACCATAAGACATCGTTTCATGGCTTGTTCGACTATATACAGGTTTTCGTTATCTCCAACGGTGTAAACACCCGCTATTTCGCCAACAACCCCAATCAAGGCTACAAGTTTACTTTCAATTGGACGGACAAGGATAACAATCCCTTCAACGACCTCAGTCTGTTTGCAGCAATGTTCTTTGATAAATGTACCCTTGGTAAGATGATTAGCAAATACATCGTGCTTCATGAGGGTGACAAATGTCTGATGGTGTTGCGCCCCTATCAGTTCTATGCCGTGGAGGAGATTTTGGATAAGGTGCAGAACTCTACCGACAACGGCTTCATTTGGCACACTACGGGAGCTGGCAAGACTCTTACTTCTTTTAAGGCGGCACAACTCGTTTCGGAGTTGGATGGCGTGGATAAGGTGATGTTTGTGGTGGACCGTCACGACCTTGACACGCAGACGCAATCGGAATATGAAGCGTTCGAACCCGGTGCAGTGGATAGCACGGACAACACCGATGAACTGACGAAGAAACTTTCAAGCGATTCGAAAATCATTATCACTACCATTCAGAAACTCAATGCAGCCGTTACGAAGCAATGGTACAGCAAGCGTTTGGATGAAGTGAGGAAGTTGCGCATCATCATGATTTTCGATGAGTGTCATCGTAGCCATTTCGGTGAGAGCCACAAAAATATTGTCAACTTCTTTACCAATACGCAAATATTCGGCTTCACGGGGACACCTATATTCAAGGAGAACTCTAAGAACGACCGTACCACCGAAGAAATCTTCGACAAGTGTCTGCACAAGTACCTGATTAAAGATGCCATTGCTGATGAGAATGTACTTGGCTTTTTGGTGGAATACTACCACGGCAACGAGGAGGTATCACCGGGACAGGAAAGCCGTATGCACGAGATTGCCAAATTCATTCTCAACAATTTCAGCAAATCCACCTTTGACGGTGAGTTTGACGCGCTATTTGCCGTGCAGAATGTGCCGATGCTCATTCGTTACTATAAGATTTTCAAGGAACTGAATCCTAAAATCTCAATCGGTGCAATCTTCACCTATTCATCTAACCCTAACGAGGACGATGAACTGACGGGCATGAACAGCGGTTTTGTCAACGAATCCGTGCCGGAGGCTGACGATATGCAGGAAATCATCAACGACTACAACCAAATGTTTGGTACGAATTTCTCCATCGAGAATTTCCGTGCTTACTACGATGATGTCAATCTGCGGTTGAAAAAGAAGAAAACCGACATGAAACCGCTCGACCTTTGTTTGGTCGTGGGTATGTTCCTCACAGGCTTCGATTCCAAGAAGCTGAACACGCTGTATGTGGATAAGAATTTGGAATACCACGGATTGTTGCAAGCGTTCTCACGTACCAACCGTGTACTCAACGAGCGCAAACGTTTTGGTAAGATTGTCTGTTTCCGCGACCTCAAGAGCAATGTGGACGAATCCATAAAACTGTTCAGCAACGGGGGTACGGGCACTATCATCCGCGAGGCTTTCGAGGTGGTGAAAAAGGAATATGCCGACATCGCCAAAGATTTCCTTGCCAAATATCCCGACACTGCGGCTGTCGATGCGTTGAAGACCGAACCCGAAAAGCGCGACTTCATTCTCGCTTTCCGTGAGTTGATAAAGAAACATGCGGAGATACAAATCTACGAGGACTATTCGGAGGATGACCCCGAATTGGGCATATCCGAACAACTGTACAACGACTTCCGAAGTAAGTACCTCGACATTCACGACACGTTCCTTGACAGCACTACCGTAGGCGGCACTTCCGTTGAGGATAATTCCACCGAAGACGAAATAGGACTTGAAGACATCGACTTCTGTCTTGAACTGTTGCACAGCGACATTATCAATGTGGCTTATATCCTCGAGCTGATTGCAGAACTCAATCCGTTCAGTGAAAACTATGAGGAACAACGCCACCATATCATCGACACAATGATTAAAGATGCCGAGCTGCGCAGCAAGTCTCAACTGATTGACGGCTTTATCCGCCAGAATGTAGATGAAGACAAGGAGGGCTTCGTGGAGCGCAAGAAGAAAGCGGATGGTTCTGTTGACCTCGAAGAACGGCTCAACCAATATATCCGTCAGGAAAAAGGCAAAGCCATTGACCGCCTTGCGGAAGATGAGCAGTTGCCTACCGAACTGCTGAACCGTTTCCTCTCGGAGTATGACTTCTCACAAAAAGTGCAACCCGAAATCATTCAAACGGCAGTCAAGGAGAAGCACCTCGGCTTGCTAAAGACGCGCAGAACCGTGAACCGTATTCTCGACCGTCTGCGCAATATTATCAGAACATTCTCTTGGGACTAAAAGATGGCGTATGAAAACAAATGACCCCGGCTATGTTTATATACTGACCAATCCCAGTTTTCGAGAGGATTGGGTGAAAATAGGTAAAAGTACTCGTCCCGTTGACATTCGTTCAAAGGAGTTGGACAATACCGCTGTGCCGTTGCCTTTTGAAATCTTTGCCACGATGAAGACTTCTAAATTCAATGAGGTTGAAAGACTTGTGCATAAGACAATAGACCGATTGACAGACTTGCGTATTCGGCAAAATAGGGAATTCTTTAATGTTGACCCCAAAGTGGCTCTTGATATTTTCAGAGACATCGCTTTGACAATTGACGATGCGGTCATAACTGAATATGAGGACAATAAACCTATTATAGCGCACCCCGAAAAGAAAGAAAAGAAATCAGAATTTTCTCGACCGAAAAAACGGGAGCGATTCAAATTCAGCATGGTACATATCAAGATAGGTGAATATATTACTTTTATCCCTACCAATCTGAAAGTGAAAGTTGCAAGTGATGATTCCATCGAATATGACGGACGAATTTACAAATTGTCTCCTTTTGTCGGTACGTTTCTTCCGGAAGAAAAGAGAACACCTTCAAATGCCTATCAGGGGAGCAAGTATTTCTCGTACAACGGAAAAATATTAGATGACTTAAGGACAGCCTTTGAAAAAGAAGCTGATAATGAAATAAACATTGTAGAAAACAAAACTGTTTAAGAACATGAGTGAAGAACTCCAACAAAAACTCCGCGCCCAGCTTTGGGAGGTTGCCAACAACCTGCGCGGCAATATGTCAGCCAACGAATTTATGTACTTCTCGTTGGGCTTTATCTTTTATAAGTACCTTTCTGAAAAAATAGAGAACTATGCTGACCGTGCGCTTGAAGATGACGAAATCACTTTCAAACAGTTGTGGCAGTCAGGCGAAGAAGATGCCCTTGAACTTCAAGAGGAAGTCAAGAAGCAGTGTTTGGAAAATATCGGTTATTTTGTAGAGCCGCAATATCTCTTCACCTCTATCATTGACGCAATTAAGCGCAAGGAGAATATTATTCCCTCTCTCGAACGTTCGCTGAAGCGCATTGAGGACAGTACGCTCGGACAAGAGAGTGAGGACGATTTTGGAGGTTTGTTTTCAGACATAGACCTTGCTTCGCCCAAGCTCGGCAAAACTACCGATGACAAGAATACGCTCATATCCAATGTACTGATTGCTTTGAACGGCATTGACTTCGGAGCGGATGAAGCTACGCAGATAGATATTCTCGGCGATGCTTATGAATATATGATTTCTCAGTTTGCCGCTGGAGCGGGCAAGAAAGCCGGAGAATTTTACACACCGCAAGAAGTGAGCCAGATTCTTGCCGAGATAGTGACTATCGGACATACTCGCTTACGCAATGTATATGACCCTACTTGCGGTTCGGGTTCACTGCTTATTCGTGCAGCTCATACGGGACGGGCATACGAGATATTCGGGCAGGAGAAAAACCCCACTACTTACAACTTGTGCCGTATGAATATGTTGCTGCATGGTATCAAGTTCAGTAATTTCCAAATAGAGAATGGCGACACCTTGGAGGCGGACGCTTTCGGTGACACCCAGTTCGATGCCGTGGTTGCCAATCCTCCTTTCTCCGCAGAGTGGAGTGCCGCCGACAAGTTCAACAATGATGACCGTTTCAGCCGTGCCGGTCGCCTTGCTCCGCGCAAGACAGCTGACTATGCCTTTATACTGCACATGCTCTATCATCTTGTGGATGGTGGTACAATGGCTTGCGTTGTACCGCACGGCGTATTGTTCCGTGGTAATGCCGAGGGCGTTATCCGCCGTTTCCTTATCGAGAAGAAGAACTGCATTGACGCAATTATCGGCTTGCCAGCCAATATCTTCTACGGCACTTCCATTCCCACTTGTATTCTCGTGATGAAGAAATGCCGCAAGGAGGACGATAATATTTTGTTTATTGACGCAAGCAAGGAGTTTGAAAAGGTCAAGACCCAAAACAAACTACGCAAGGAGCATATCGACAAGATTGTAGATACTTACCGCAATCGCACCGAGATAGAAAAGTACAGCCACCTCGCCACCTTGCAGGAAGTAGCCGATAACGACTACAATTTGAACATTCCCCGTTATGTGGATACCTTTGAAGAGGAAGAGCCTATCGACATTAAGGCTGTCATGGCTGAAATCAAGGAATTGGAAGCCAAACGTGCTGACCTTGACAAAGAGATTGAAGGCTACCTTCGTGAACTGGGAATTGTAGAATAAAACGAAGAGGGTAAGATTATGGCTAAAAAGTTCGAGATAAGAAACAGCACAGCGGAGTTCTTGATATTTACTGTCGCAGACAAAGAGCAAGGGGTTGAAGTGTTGTATAAAGATGAAAGCATTTGGGCGACACAAAAAGTTATTGCCACTCTTTTTGATGTGGATAGAACGGTTGTCACCAAGCACTTGAAGAATATTTTCGACACTTGTGAATTGGATAAGGAAGTGGTATGTGCAAAAATTGCACATACCACCGAGCATGGGGCTATAGACGGAAAAACGCAGACTAAAGAAGTACAATACTATAATCTTGATGCTATCATCTCTGTGGGCTACCGTGTCAATTCCATTCGTGCTACCCAATTCCGCCAATGGTGTACCTATGTGTTGCGCCAATTTGCCATCCGTGGTTATGTCATAGACAAGAAACGCATGGAAAACGGTTCTTTTATCGGTGAGGATTATTTTGAACACTTGTTGGCTGAAGTCCGTGAGATACGATTGAGTGAACGCCGTTTCTACCAAAAACTCACCGATATTTACGCCACTGCCATTGACTACAATCGCGATGCGCCCACTACACGGCTGTTCTTCAAAAAGGTTCAGAACAAAATGCACTATGCCGTACATGGGCATACGGCTGCCGAACTTATCGTGCAACGTGCAAACTCCGAGAAAGAACACATGGGGCTTACCTCTTGGGAAAATGCTCCTGACGGAAAGATAGTGAAGCCCGATGTGGTTATAGCAAAAAACTATCTGAAAGAAAACGAGTTGGAAAATATGGCGCAATTAGTCAATGCTGTTCTTGATTTAGCAGAACGAATGGCGAAACGTCACATTCCGATGACTATGGAAGATTGGGCAAAACGTATTGACATCATCCTCGAAGCTGGAGGTGATGCGATATTAGCCGATGCAGGAAAGATTACGGCAGAGTTCGCCAAGGAATTTGCCGAATCGGAATTCGAGAAATACCGTATCGTTCAAGACCGTTTGTTTAGCTCCGATTTCGACCGTTTCAATAATGGTGACAACTTGTTGTCCTTTGATATTAACCCCGATAAAGAGTAAGGATAAGACTTAAACGCATATTGAAACTGCTACATATCGTAGCAGTTTTTCTTGCAGCATAACGAAATTTGATTAGAGATTAAAAATAACTATGGCAAATAATAACGACAATAAAGTCCTTAATGTTCCACATTTGAGATTTCCGGAGTTTACGGAGGAGTGGGAGACAAAACCAATAAATGATTTAGCGGTTGTTATTGGTGGTGGAACACCTGATACTACTGTAAAATCATATTGGGACGGAAAAATACAATGGTTTACGCCTTCTGAAATAGGTAAAACTAAATATGTTGATTCAAGTTTGCGTACTATAACAGAAGACGGGTTAAACAATTCCAGTGCAAAACGTTTGCCTCCCAATACGATACTTTTAAGTTCCCGTGCCACAATTGGAGAATGCTCATTATCCCTCAGAGAATGTGCTACAAACCAAGGTTTTCAATCTCTTGTATCTAAAAAATGCAATGTAGATTTTCTTTACTATCTGATACAAACGAAAAAGAACGATTTAATCAGGAAGTCTTGTGGATCAACCTTTTTAGAAATTTCTGCAAATGAAGTTCGTAAAATTCAAGTATCTATTCCATCTGATGTTGAGCAACAAAAGATTGCAGGGCTATTGTCGTTGATAGACGAGCGTATTGCTACCCAAAACAAAATCATTGAGAGATTAGAAACCCTAATCAAGGGAATTAGAAATGAGATTTTTTGGAAACTTAGGAAAAATGTAGGTTTTAATGCGATAATTGGCGATGTTCTTGATTATGAGCCGCCACAATCATATATTGTTGAAGATACGGAATATATAGATAAAGGAACTCCAGTGCTAACTGCAAACAAAGCCTTTATTTTGGGTTACACATCAGAAACAGAAGGAATATATGACAAGGGTGATTGCATCATATTCGATGATTTCACTCTTGATAGCAAATATGTTGATTTCCCTTTTAAGGTCAAATCGTCTGCCATCAAAATTCTAACTGCTGAGAATAAAGAACTCTTACGTTATACGTTTGAGTTTTTGAAATATCTTGATTTGTCAACAAGTGAGCATAAAAGGCATTATATTGCAGAAACGCAAAATCAAGAATTTATTTTGCCAACGACACAAATAGTCAGAACAATAGCACATACTTTTTCTATCTTATCATTACGAATGGAAACTGCTATAAAGCAAAGACTTCTATTTGAAAAACAAAAACAGTATCTGCTCCGCCAGATGTTTATATGAACATCTGACGAAGCAGGTATTGCTTCTGTAAACTAAGGCTTGCTAAACTATTCTGCTCTGTTGATACTTTGCCATCTATTGCCGATAATAATCTCGCATACTGGAGTTGTTTTGTATATGATGGACAAAAGATTTTGGCTTTGCCATAGTCTTTGAAATAGATGTGAGGTATCGCCATCCCTGTTTTATACGGTTCGAAGTTGAATACCTTCAGTATATAGTAAAGGTATTGAAGCGAATAGCCTTCTTTAGCTTGCAAAGTATTCAATGTTCCTGTTGTAGAACATTGGCCTGTAACATAAGAAACCGTTCCTACCCCTGAACCATCTTTAATAATATAGACAGCCTCATCCTGAGTGCTATAATTGTCAAGGTAGCCAACAATCCCATTAGCACCATATACAGGATATGTACCAGATCTCAAGGCATCACTTTCTTGCAAAGTTGAAGAAGTACATTCTAAGCATTCTGATATGCGTACATTGGGCTTATTATGGAGTGTTATATTCTGTGTAATTCCCTTGATTAAGGCTTAATTTTCTCTATATTACTTGCACAACCAGTTCAAAGTTAGTATTTAAACTGATTATTATACTCTTTTTGTTGGCAAGTGTTTTAAAATCAATACTTTTATCCAATACTTTTTTCAAATCACGTGCAACAGCAGAGCCTTTTTTTCTTGGTACTATACCATCAACTATTTCTAAACGGAAAGTATATCCTGATTTTTTTCTATTTCCAACGGATTCAAATAAAGAGCGGTTAAGCTTCATTGTTTTACTTATAGAATTTATAGCATACAAAATTTCCGATAAATATTCTTGCCATATTTGAACATATAACTCTTTTCCTAAATTTCTTTGATTCATAATTTCACCCATATTGTCATAAAAATGTACCGGTTTTTGGTTTCTTAGTTTAGAAAGATGTTTTCTAAATTCTGAATTAATAACATTGTGATTCTTATCTAAATTTAATGGTGGATTTAATGCTTGAATCAAAAGAGATTCAATGCGGTCAAATTCTTTATTGGGATAATAAAACAGTAATAGATTTGTTTTAATCCAATCTGAGAGTTCGCTTTCATCGGTAACATTAAATTTAGTTTTCCCGTTGTTATTATAATGTGAATCTCGTGGTATTAAATTGTATCCAAACAAGCAACCAAGGCTTTTCCTCAGAGTTGAGCTTCCAGCATTTCCATTGAAGTGTTTCTCTACATCTCTATCTCTAAGGCTAGTACTGGCTAAACCGACATAAATAACTTCATAATCTCTAAACTTAGTATAGATTACAGGAATACCAATATCTGGAAGTTTGCTATTTTTTCGTAATGCGAAAATGTAATTTCCTGATAGAGTAGGTACTGTATTTACATCATCCTTTAAAGGATCAAAAATCCGAAATTCATTCGTTAGCATCGCTTTCTTTTTTCTGCTAAAATACAAAAATGATTTCTTAGGAAAACAATACCTTAATGTCTGCGATTAGTAAACAGGTATTTGCTCAAAAGCCTAATGGATGGAATAGATTAGACACTTTGTTCTCAAAAGGCAAGGCTGGTGGTACTCCGACTTCCACAAATAAAGAATACTATAATGGAGAAATACCATTCTTGAGTATTAACGATATAACAAAACAAGGTAAGTATGTCCGATACACAGAAAATCATCTGAGCCAAAGTGGATTAGAAAACTCTTCGGCATGGATGGTTCCAGAGTATAGTTTAATAATGTCAATGTACGCATCGGTTGGCTTGGTAACTATAAATGAAATACCCATTACTACAAGTCAGGCAATGTTTGCGATGCAGCTCAAAGACAAAGATTTATTAGATTATCTGTACTACTACTTGTCATATTTTAAGTATCGCTACATCCACAAGTATCTTGAAACTGGTACACAAAGCAATATCAACGCTGATATTGTTCGTGGAATAATGATTCCAACTTATGGACATAGTCGCAATATGGAAATTGCGTCAACACTGCAAGGCTTTGATGCTAAAATCGACAATGAGTTATCAGTACTTGAACTGTTCAATAGACAAAAGAACTATCTTTTGTCCCAGATGTTTATATGAACATTTGGGCAAGGAAATATTGCTTCTGCATGGTTAGTAAGATTAGTCTTCGCAGCTCATTAATGACGCACTCATCGTATAAATGTAGTATTTTTGCGACTAAACGAATGTTATTGACATTTGAGGAGTATGGTAATACAAAGCTTTCTACATCCCCTTTGCCAATATTCATTTGGGCAGCACCTTGACCACAAGCTATCATATTATTCTCGAATCTTTGAGAAGATAAAATTTGATATAGGAACTCTTGATCTACATTTTTCGCAAGTTGCAACAACCCAACTCGTTGGTTGAGTAAATAGTCCCCAGCCTTACAAAGAGAAACGCGCCCAACATTACCCGTAAGAGATATTAAAATATCTCCTTCTTTTAATACTTGGTGGTCTTGTATATCGTTCGGCAACTTGATTATGCAATTACAATCCTTATCGTTTATATATCGCTCGCCAGACACATTTGAGATTGTAAGGATTTTCCATTTGCCCAGTGCATTATACATGCCACTCTGGAATGCGTAACCATTTTTCAATGTCGCAATATCCGACAAGCATATGGTAGTTTCTAACAAATCTTTTCGTACGAACAAATGTTTACTAATCGCAGACTTTAGTTTTTTCAAGTCCTCAATGATTTTGTTTTGGGTGGCAATACGTTCATCAAGAAGTAAAAACAATTTGGCTATTTTATCAGTTTCATCTTGAGTCGGTGGAATTGATATTCTGAAATTTTGTATATCTCCTAAACTAATATGAGGTATTGCTGATGAAGTTTTTACAGTATCTACATACTGGTGAAACTTGGTATTATTAATAAATTGCAGAATATAATTGTTTCCTATAGAGGATTTTATTCTACAAACTCGCTGAACTAAGTAACTTCCATCTTCATAGGATGACACAATAGCAGAATTTCTGCCGACTTTGGAACCATCCATTCCAATGACTAAATCACCGACAGCTAACTTATATTTATCCAATTTTTCAATTGATCCAGAATAATATCTATCTAATTCTGATGAATGACGAATTGAACCTTCTGTAATATTGATTCCACGCATAAGAAGGTAAGAACCTTGTTCTACAATATCCTCACCATTGAAAGCATAGCCACATAGCATATTACATATTTCTCCAAGTCTAACTTTCTTCCACTCCCCACTAAACTCCGGAAATCTCAAATGGGGAACATTGAGGGCTTTATTGTTGTTATTTGTTGCCATTGCTTTTTCGGGTTTATTCGACAATACCCAATTCTTTAAGATAAACCTCTATTTGTTTATCCAAGTCGGCGCGTTTGGCCTCCAGCTCCTTGATCTCGGCCATTACGGCGTGGATATCGATCTCCTCTTCCTCTTCAAACGTATCGACATAGCGCGGAATATTGAGATTGTAGTTGTTCTCGGCAATCTCCTGCAATGTTGCGCAATGACTGTATTTCTCGATCTCTGTGCGATTACGGTAAGTCTCGACGATTTTGCGGATGTGCTCGGGGCGTAATTTATTCTGTGTCTTCACCTTCTCGAACTCGCGCGAAGCATCGATAAAGAGAATATTGTCCTCCTGCTTGCGGCATTTTTTCATCACGAGGATGCAGGTCGGAATACTGGTGCCGTAGAAGATATTGGCAGGAAGTCCGATGATTGCGTCGATATAGTTTTTCTTCTCGATCAGAAACCGACGGATCTTACCTTCGGCCGCTCCGCGGAACAATACGCCGTGCGGAGCTACGCAGGCCATCGTGCCGCCCTCGTTGAGGTGGTAGATCATGTGCAGGATAAACGCATAGTCGGCCTTCGATTTTGGGGCAAGCACTCCGGCCTTGCTGAATCGGTCGTCGTTGTTGAATTTCGCGGCGGCACTCCAATCGGCCGAGAAGGGCGGGTTGGCCACTACGGCGTCGAATTGTTGATCGCCGAACTCATCGGCTTCGAGCGTATCACCGTTGCGGATGTCGAAATCGTTATACTTAATACCGTGCAGCAACATATTCATGCGGCAGAGGTTGAAGGTCGTAGGATTCTTCTCCTGCCCGAAAATCTCATCGGCCTGTCCGCTCCGAGCCGTGCGGAGCAGGAGCGAGCCGCTGCCGCAAGTGGGGTCGTAGACCGTCTTCAAACGCTGCTTGCCTGTGATGACGATTTCCGCAAGAATCTGACTGACCTCCTGCGGTGTATAGAACTCGCCCGCCTTTTTCCCGGCTCCGGCGGCGAATTGACCGATCATGTATTCGTAGGCGTCGCCCAGAATATCAATCTCCTGCGCATCTTTCAGCCCGAAGTCGATGCCGTTCAATGCGACAAGCACGTCGCTGATTAACTTATTCTTATCGTCGGCCGTCTTGCCCAGCTTGGGAGATGCGAGATCGATGTCAGAGAAGAGACCGCCGAAATCGTCTTCGCTTTCCTGACCGATGGTGCTGTCCTCGATTTTCTTGAGCGACCGCTCCAATGCTGGGAGGATATTCTCCCTGCGGTCGATCATCGAGATAATGGTGGAATAAAGGTATTCCGGCTCGACGAAATAGCCCAAATCCTGCACGCACGCCTCTTTCAGGTCGACCTTCAACTCTTCGTCGTCGCTCTCCCATGCCTCCTTGAAGGTCATACCGTCCTCCTTCAGTTCCTCATTGGCATACAACTCGATTTTTTCGGAGAGGTACTTATAGAAGATGAAGCCGAGAGTGAAATACATAAAATCGCTGGCCGACATGTTGCCACGCAGGGTGTTGGCAACCGTCCAAAGCTGGCTGCGCAATTTTTGTTGCAGTTCTTCGCTCATATGCGTTGTGTGTTTATTCCCAGTTAAACGTGTCGATAATTATGCGGAGCTTAGCCAATACCCGTTTGAGGATATTGCGACGTTCCTTCAGCCCTACCTTCTTCTCTTTGATAGCGTTCTGAATGATTTCGGGTTTCTCGCGTTGAAGGTAATCGTATTGCGCCAGATACTCTCTCAACGCATCGTGACTCAGGGCCTCCTCCTCGGCCAGACGTTCGATCGCCCGTTCGCGGGCTGCGCTGACGTAGTTCGTCAACCGCGTCTCCAAGTCGATGGACCCGTCCGCCTTTGCGCGGTTGAATCCGGCCTTGTCGTCATCGACATTCTGCTGGATAAACCCGTCGATGAGCTTGGCCTTGTTGCGCATCGAGGCGTCTCGAATCATCGTATCGATGATCTGCTGACGTTTCTGCCGGTAATCCTCGCTGTCGGGGTTCAGGTCGGCAATCAGCGCCAGAATGTAGGCGACATTGATGACGTCGCTGTGGAGCAGCTCCAAACAGAAATCCACGTCGTCGATATTTTCGTGTTCGATCTCGGTTTGTGTAGCGTCGGGAGAGCCCTTTTGCTTGTCTCCCGTATGACCGATGGCGATGTCGAGGTATTTGGAACGGAAATCCATGTATTCCTGCTCGGACATGATGAAATAGGGATCGTCCGCTTCGTACTCCTCGTAGATTTGCGCCTCGATTTTTCCCCGGATAATCTCGCGGAAAGCCAACACGAATTCGCGTTTCTCTGGTTCGCTTTTCAGCGCGTCGATGCAGCTGACGTCGGGATATTTCTCCAGAAAAGAGATCATTTTCAGATTCAACTCCTTGCGCACCTTCTCGAACGGCGGGCGTATGATCTTCTCATTGGGCGTGTTGTTACTGAAAAGTTTGATCGCAGCATCCACATTGGCTTTAAGGTCGCGGAAGCATACGATTTTTCCGAAACGCTTTTTCTCGTTCAGCACGCGGTTCGTGCGGCTGAACGCCTGTAACAACCCGTGATATTCCAGATTTTTGTCGACATAAAGCGTATTGAGCTTCTTGGCATCGAAGCCCGTGAGGAACATTCCGACGACCAGCAGCAGGTCGAGCGGCAGCATATCCTTCTTGCGTTTCTTCATGCGCTCGTTTACGTCGTCGTAATAGGCGCTGAAATTGTCGGTCGTAAAAGACGTGCCGAACATCGCGTTGTAGTCATCCATAATGGCTTGCAGCTCGTCGGCAGCGACCTTTGAGTCGGCAAACCCTTGATTCATTCCCGTCTGCCCGTCGTCCAAACTGGCGTTGGCGGCATAGGTGAAGATGGCGCCGATTCGGATCTTCGGATTCAACTCCTTGAAAATCTTGTAGTAGCGGAGCAACATCGGTACGGACTGAATGGCGAACAGTGCGTTGTACTCACCGCCGAAGGTCGATTTGTCATAGTTGTTGAGAATGAACTGTGCAATCTCCCGCATACGCGCCTCGCTCTCGTAGTCGGTCGTCGTGCTGCCTTGATAATATTCGACCAGAAAACCCAATACATTCTCGTCGGCAATGGCATCCTTGATCAAATACTTGTGCAGGCATTCGCCGAAAACTTCGGCCGTTGTATGCTCCTGTTTGGCATTCTCGACGAAGATAGGCGTACCCGTAAATCCGAAAATTTGCAGGTTGTTGAAGAAGTTGACGATATTTTTGTGGCAGTCGCCGAAGTGACTGCGGTGGCATTCGTCGAAAATCATTACGACTTTTTTATTCCGAATCTCTTGCAGATGCCGGTTGTAGTAATCTTTCGTGACGGCACAATTGAGCTTCTGAATCGTGGTGATGATGATTTTCGAGTCACCGCTCAACCGCTTGATCAGCTCGTGCGTGTTGTCCGTATTGTCTACCGCACCCGGCTCGAACGCTTCGTATTCCGACTGCGTCTGCGTGTCGAGGTCGTGACGGTCTACGACGAACATCACCTTGTCGATTCCGTCTATTTCCGAAACCAGCTGCGCCGCTTTGAACGAGGTCAGAGTCTTCCCCGCGCCTGTCGTATGCCAGACGTAACCGTTCTTGTTGGTGTTCTCCACCTTGTCGATAATCTTCTCGACGGCATAGAACTGATAGGGCCGTAATACCATCAGACTCTTGTCGCCCTCGTGCAGCACTACATATTTGCTGATGATCTTTCCCAACGTACACTTGTCGAAAAAGAAGTTGGCGAACATATTCAGGTCGTTGAACGGCCGGTTCTCGGCATCCGTCCAGTTGAACGTGAATTTGTAGCCGCTGTTCGGATTGTTGGCAAAATAGCGTGTATTCACGCCGTTCGATATTACGAACAGCTGAATATAGTCGAACAACCCATGAAACGACGTCTTGTGATAACGTTGGATCTGATTGTATGCCTGCTTCAGTTCCACGCCGCGTTTCTTCAACTCGATCTGCACCAACGGAAGACCGTTGATGAGAATCGTGACGTCGTAGCGGCATTGCCTATGGCCCTCAATGGCTATCTGGTTGGCAACCTGAAACTCGTTCTGACACCACTTTTTTTGATTGAGAAACTCCACCCAAATACGCTCGCCATCTTCTGTTTCCAACGGATAGAGGTCTCGTAATTTCTTCGCTTTTTCGAATCGTGTGCCGCCTTCGAGGTAAATGAGGATCTTTTCGAACTCCTTGTCGGTAAATTGCGATCGGCCGTGAAGTTGCAACTCTTTTTGGTTATGCTTCTCCAACTGCACCTTGAAGTTCGTCTTCAGATTCTCTTCCTCTTTGATTATGACGCGCTCGTAGCTGTTGTCGATCAGCGTCTTTATCAATCCGTTCTCTAATGCTGCTTCGCTTTGGGTTGTCATGGTAACGAGCTTTTTGATGCAATAATACAAAGATAGGAAATAATCCGCAAGGCAATTCTTTGAGGATATGTTTTCTCCTGACGTTTTATTCATAACGTCGGAATATCGCCGTTTGTGAACCGGGTATTTAAGACACAGGACGGCCAATCGCTTGCGAATAAAACCACAGGGATCTTCAGGTACGATTTCATTTTAGAAAACGATGGATCGAAGAGTGGACTTTGCTTTATAGCCGTCCACTTCGAGTTCCGCTGCTCGGCACTCACCCTCGCTGCATGGCCTGTTCGAGCGCGCCTACGATCCGCTCCTTTTCGCTGCTGCCGTC
>ERZ779876.1386-NODE-1386-length-21025-cov-3.606772_pt1 | contig 21025 bp, 17 predicted proteins | sample MGYA00511068_ERZ779876 | MGnify/ENA primary metagenome ERZ779876 (study PRJEB29588, sample SAMEA1970858) | human gut metagenome | biome: human gut; feature: human-associated habitat; material: faeces | place: Denmark | collected 2008/2010 ...
GCAATGGAGATGAAACACAAAAATCGTGGAAGCCTCTGCTGAACACGATTTTCGCCCTAAGTGGTTCATCGGAATGGTTTGCACAACGGAATCCAGCGGCAATTGTTTTTTCGGAGGGGTACACGTCCCCTTCCGACTACCTTAATAAAAAAATAATAATTTTTTCAACAATTTCTCATCATTTTATGATAGTCTGGATATAGTTAGGATTTCAACAGAAAATTTGCAAAAAACACAAAAGATTGAGATGACGAAATGAACCGAAGAAAGAAGAAAAACACCAGAGCCAACCTGTACAGGGGTGGCGATGGAAAAAGCTATTATGAGGCGAATAAGAGACGCAGAATGAGCCGTTATATAAAGGTGGGGAGTACGATCCTGATCACACTGCTTCTTGCACTTTCTATTATGAAGATCAGTGGAAGAGGAATCTTTGCACAGAGAGCATACAGTGAGCTTTCTGATGAAGTGCTCAGTGCCCAAAAGCCGGATATTGATGTAGAACTGTTAACTGTGAATGAATATTCAAGACCGGGACTTTCAACCAATGAGATTACCGGAATAGTCATTCATTACACTGCCAATCCTGGTTCGACAGCGATGGAGAACAGAGACTATTTTGAGGGACTGAAGGACAGTCACATTACGCAGGCAAGCAGTAATTTTGTAGTAGGACTGGACGGGGAAATCGTACAGTGCGTACCAACCTGGGAGGTTGCATATGCGTCCAATACACGGAATTTTGATACGGTGTCCATTGAGTGCTGTCATCCGGATGAGACCGGAAAGTTCAACGAGGCAACTTATAAGAGCATGGTACAACTTACAGCATGGCTGTGTGAAAAGTTTTCGCTGACAGAAGAAGATGTGATCCGACATTATGATATTACAGGGAAAATCTGTCCGAAATACTTTGTCGAAAATGAAGATGCCTGGAAGCAGTTTAAAAGTGATGTAAAAGCGGTCCTGGACAACGCAAAATAAAAAATATCTATTGATTCACTTCCAAAGTGTCTGCTATAATGTTTTAATATAACGGGCAATTGAAGGCACCCGGAAAGCAGTAGAGTGAGAAACGAGGAATTGATAGATGAACGATTTGGAATTATACCGTGAAGAGCTTGCAAACTGTGATGCGAAGATCACAGAGGCATTAAAAGAAAGATATGCGATCATTGAAAAGATCATGGCATACAAAGAAGAGTATGGCATGCCGATCCTGCAGCCGGAACAGGAAGAAAAGCAGAAGAAGAGACTGATGTTCAGCCTTCACAATGATAAGCACAGAGACGAGATTTATGATGTATTTGAGCGTATCCAGCGCAACAGTAAGAAGATCCAGGCTAGAAAGCTTTTTGATTACAATATTGTCCTGATCGGGTTTATGGGAGCTGGAAAAAGTACGATCTCTGATTATCTTAGTACCATGTTTGCCATGGAAGTGGTTGAGATGGACCAGCTGATTGCAGAACGCGAAGGCATGAGTATTTCCGATATTTTTGAAACCTATGGGGAGGAATACTTCCGTAATATGGAAACCAATCTTCTGATCGAGATGCAGGAGAAGAAGAATGTGATCATTTCCTGTGGTGGTGGTGTGGCAATGCGTGAACGCAATGTCGCGGAGATGAAGAAAAATGGTCGTGTAGTACTCCTTACTGCACATCCACAGACCATTCTTGACCGTGTAAAAGACAGTGACGACAGACCGCTGCTCAATGGACACAAGAATGTAGAATATATCGAGCAGCTGATGGAAGCAAGAAGAGAAAAATACGAGGCGGCTGCAGATATTGTTGTAGATACAGATAACAAGACGGTTCTGCAGATCTGTGAAGATCTGATTCAGAAGCTTCTGGAAATGGATGAGAATCATGTTTAAGACCTTTTATCCGGACGAATATGTAGCGTCCACTTATGTGCTGGATTTTGAAAAAATGTATCGGGAAGGCTGTCGTGGACTGGTATTTGACATTGACAATACGCTGGTTCCGCATGGAGCACCGGCAGATGAGAGAGCAATCTGTCTTTTTGACAGGCTGCGCAGCATCGGGTTTGATACATGCCTGATTTCCAATAACCAGGAACCACGTGTAAAGCCTTTTGCCGAAAAGGTGCAGAGCAAGTATGTGTTTAACGCGCATAAGCCTTCCACGAAGAATTATATAAAAGCCATGGAGCTGATGCAAACGGACAGAGGAAACACTGTATTTATCGGAGATCAGCTTTTTACGGATGTGTGGGGAGCGAAGCGTACCGGGATGAAGAGTATTCTGGTGAAGCCGATCTATCCAAAAGAAGAGATCCAGATTGTGCTGAAAAGATATCTGGAGAAAATTGTATTACATTTCTATAAAAAAGAGAACGAAAAGAGAATGTCCTGCAAGTAGGCAGGGCATTTTTTGATAGGAAATTCCGAAAGAACTTCCTATCAAATAAAAGGCACTGCGTGCCAAAGATGTGCACTCGCACGAAGATGAAGAATGTCGCAAGCGACTGCGCTCGGCGCGAAAATGTGCCTTTGCACATTCTTTTTAGTAAAGTAAATAGAAATCCCCCGGTTCTCATAACGAGAACCAGGGGACATCAGGGGGGGATACTATATTTACAAAATCTTATAAGTAGTCATGTTTGGCAAGAACATTCAGGATGTTACGTCCTTCTTCTGTACCTTCGATGATACGGCGGGCACGTACACTGTCACCGATGTTCATGATTTCAACATCTTCATCTTCGAATTCTTTACGGACTGCATCGAGGATCGGAGCGTTTGCTCTCATACCAAGACATACAAATCCATAATCAAATAGCATTTCTTCTTCATTTCCTTCTGGCGTTTTAACAAGGAAGGAATCTGCTTTAACTTCAAGAAGAGCAGTATTCGGACACTGTTTTACACCATATTTATCCATCAGTGCAAAGGTTCCGACTTTGGATACCGGATCAATTCCGTTACCGATTACCGGCATCATTTCCACAATGCTTACATCAGCGCCACGTGGAGCAAAGAATTCTACTACGTCAAGACCTACGGCACCGCCACCGATAACAACGACTTTTTTACCTTTCAGATCTTCTGGATATTCCATAACATGGTTGATCATATTTGTAATAGAAGAAACTTTTCCGCCCTCTTTGTCAATATTCTCATGAAGACCCTTGATCGGTGGAAGGAGCGGATTAGAACCGGTAGCATTTACAATAATGTTCGGGTTCATGCTTCTGATCATTTCAATCGTAGCTTCCGTGTTCTTGAAGATGAACAGGTTTTTCAGCTTGCTTGCGCGATGGATCAGATAGTTCGGGAAGTCAGCAAGTCTCTTCTTATCCGGGATCTTGGAGATCAGGGCGGCAAGTCCGCCGAGTTCCGGTTTCTTCTCGATCAGGAAAGTAGTGCATCCAACCTCGGCAGCTGTACATGCAGCTTCCAGTCCGGCAGTACCACCACCGATCACAACAACGTTGCAAGGCTTGTTGATTTTCTGCTTTTTGTAATCTTCGCCGCCATTTACAGACGGGTTAACAGTACAACGGATCGGACGGTTGATTCCGATACGGTGTCCTGCACATCCGATGTTACAAGAAATACATTTACGGATATCACATTCATCACCGAATTCTACTTTATTTACCCATTCCGGATCAGCGATCAGTCCACGTCCCATACCGATCAGGTCAGCATCGCCTCTTGCAAGAATATCTTCGGCAACCTGTGGGTTACGGATGTTACCCATTGTCATACATGGTTTGCCGTAACGTTCTTTTACAGCTTTTGCCATATAAGAACGCCATCCATCCGGAAGGTAATTGGCATCAATCTGGTACTGAATGGATCCGTTCAGACCGGCAGATACGTCGAATACGTCAACCTCTTCCTGGAAGTACTGCAGGTAATCAAGACAGTCATCCAAAGTATTTCCGCCTTCCATAAATTCATCCGCACTGATACGAACAAAGATAGGGAAGAATGGTCCAACCTGTCTTCTAACTTCTTCAATAACAAGTTTTGCAAGTCTTGCACGGTTTTCCAAAGATCCGCCGAATTCGTCTGTTCTCTTATTTGTAAGAGGTGAAAGGAACTGGCTTATAAGGTAAGAATGTCCTGCGTGGATTTCTACAGCGTCAAACCCTGCGATCTGAGCACGTTTTGCGGCTTCACCGTATTTTTTTACAATATGCATGATTTCATCTTTTTCCAGTGGACGCGGGATTTCACCGCCTGCTTTTGAAGGAACATCAGAAGCAGAAACCGGCTGCATATTGATACGTGCTGACTGTGCAGAAGCACCGGCATGATTGATCTGGATTGCAATGCAGGATCCATGTTTGTGTACTGTTTCGCAAAGTTTGAAAAGTCTTGGAATGTAGTTATCCTGATCGATACGAAGCTGTGTGGTTCCGTTAGATCCCTGTGGAGAATCAACGCTGGCGTTCTCTACGATGAGAAGTCCTGTACCGCCTTTTGCACGCTGCTCGTAATAATTGATATGAAGAAAACTCATTTCACCATTCTGTTCACCGTAGTTGGTTCCCATTGGAGTCATGACGATACGGTTCTTGACCGTCATATGTTTGATGGTAAATGGCTCGAAAATGTGTTTGTATTTGCTTTTCATTAGAAATTCCTCCGTAAAAATGACTTAATAATCAAAATAAAATGATGTGAGTGTCAAAAGTAAATTTTGCCACTCACTGATGTAATCGGATTGCTCCATTGCTATGCAATTCCTGCAATCCTCAAAAAATCTTAGTCACACGAGGTTGTCTTATACTGGCTTGGGCGTACCGGTTTTTATTAAATCCATTATAATCACAAAAAACTGAAAAATACAAATTGAAAATACATAGAAAAATAATAGAATATAACTATAGAAACAGCGAAAAAGATAAAAATAAAATTATACTGGGAAGACGGGAAATGGAAAAAGATAGACAATTTAAACAAAACTATAGAATAATTAAATAATTTATGCTATGTTTAATATAAGAACAGGAAAGAGGGTGATGGTTTTATGAATCTGAATCAGTTGCATTACTTTGTGACACTAGCACATATAGAACACTATACCAGAGCGGCGGAAATGCTGTCCATTACGCAGCCAAGTCTCAGCCATGCCATCAGTATGCTGGAGCAGGAGCTTGAGACAAACCTGTTTGAAAAAAGAGGGCGTAACGTTGTACTGACAAAGTACGGAAAAGTATTTCTGGAATATGTAGAAGAAGCTTTAAAGATTCTGGACAGTGGTGTAAAAAAGACAAGGGCGTTGACAAGTGACACCGGCGGGGTGATCGATCTCGCATATATTTTTACGCTTGGAAGTGTATTTGTTCCACAGCTTGTAGGCGGTTTTTTGAAGGAACACGAAGACTGGGATGTGAATTTCCGTTTTTCTGTCGGAAATACGACAGAGATTATACAGGGGTTGAAAGAGGAGAAGTATGACATCGCTCTCTGCTCGCGAAAAGAAAAAGAATCCGGGATTGATTTTGTACCGATCGCTAAGGAAAAATTGGTTGTTGTTGTTCCAAGAGACCATGAGCTTGCCGGAAGAGGATCTGTTGATCTGAAGGAAACACTTCTTTATCCCCAGGTATATTTCACCAAGAACAGCGGGCTCAGACCGGTGATCGACCAGTTGTTTGAACAGACCGGAGGGACGCCGAAGATAGCATATGAGATTCTGGAAGATGCATCGATGGCAGGTCTTGTGGCAGAAAATTTTGGAATTGCGGTAATGCCGGAGATTCCTATACTTAAAAATCTGAATGTAGATGTACTGGATATTGAGAATCCACCATATGAACGTTATATATATATGGCGAAGCTGAAGGAAAAATATCTGGCGCCGGTTGTAAAAGAATTTATTGAATATGTAAAAGAAAGCAATGGGAAGGCACTTTAATAGGCCTTCCCATCTCTTTTGACAAACTGGATGAAACGTTTGACAGCGGGAATCTGGTATTTGTCGCGGATGTATCCCATATAAACGGTGTGGGTAAGGTCTGCATCGGCAAGCGGGAGTACGGTTACATTTGCCTGATCAACCGCATCGACCCTGGCAACAAGGGCGATTCCGAAATCTTCGGCAACCAGGGCAGCAATTGCGTTTTCATCCGGACACTCACAGACGATGTTTACCTTCAGCTTCTTTTCTTTATAGAAGTTACGGGTGAAGCCACCGAGTCCGGAATAGCGGTCATATCCGATCAGAGGATAGTCAGTAAGGTCACTGCAACAGACGGATTCTTTCTGGACAAGAGGATGTTCTTTTGGAGTAATTACAACCATATTCTGGTTCAGAATGGGTACAAAGGAAATATCCGGTTCATCCGCAACGAAAGAACCAAAGATCACATCGTGGCGGTCGGATTTGAGCCCCTGGATCATATCTGCAGTGTGCGTTTGGTTAAAATTGAAGGTTACATGCTTGTTGCGGTCTATATCCAGGAAGGATCGCACTGTATGCGGAATATAGTAGTTTGCCAGCGGAAATACATAGGCGATATCAATATGTCCGCCGCTTCCGGCAAGCTGCTTCATCTTATGCTCGGCAATATGTACCTCCTCGAGGATCCGGTTGACATGTTCCAGGAAGACGCGGCCGGATTTGGTGAGGACAACATCGCGTCCCTGATGTTCAAAAAGCATCAGTCCAAGTTCTTCTTCCAGAAGCGACATGGACCGGCTGAGGCTTGGCTGGGAGATCTTAAGTAATTCTGCAGCCTGTCGGAAATGCTGCAGGGTTGCTACTTTTTGGAAATATTCAAGCTGATTTAGCGTCATGGTAAAAAATCCTTTCTATATTATATAAAATAATCATACCATAACTGATGCCAAAAAGCTATCAAAAACACATATAAGATGTATTTGAACTATCAAATGATATCGTCTATAATTTAACTATCAAGAGGTTGTTTAAAAATTAACAAAAATTGGGCAAACGTTAAAAACATTCTCAAAGAACAAAGAAATAAATTTCGATGGAAGAAGAAAAGGAGAACAAATCATGGCAGAGAGAATTACAGGACACACAGAACTTATCGGACTTATGGCTTATCCAATCAGACATTCAAGCTCACCGGCAATGCATAATGAAGCATTTGCTTATCTTGGACTGGATTATGCTTACCTTGCATTTGAAGTTGACAACAGCACACTGGAAGATGCAGTAAAAGGACTTCGTGCTCTGAAAATGGTAGGATCTAACGTGTCTATGCCAAATAAAACAGTTGTTGGACAGTATCTGGACAAATTATCTCCGGCAGCAGAGCTTTGTGGAGCAGTTAACACAATCGTAAATGAAGATGGTGTTTTAACAGGACACATCACAGACGGTATCGGATTCATGCAGGCATTAAAAGATAACGATATCGATGTAATCGGAAAGAAGATGACAATCGCAGGCGCAGGCGGAGCTGCTACAGCAATTGAAATCCAGGCTGCACTTGACGGTGTAAAAGAAATCTCTATTTTCAACATTCATGATAAATTCTGGGCAAACGCTGAAGAAACAGTAAGAAAGATCAATGAAAAGACAAATTGCAAAGCTACTCTTTACGATTTGGATGACAAAGAAAAATTAAGAGAAGAAATGAACGATTCATACATCTTCGTAAATGGAACAGGTGTTGGTATGAAACCACTGGAAGGAATGTCAGTTGTACCGGATAAATCATTCTTCCGTCCGGAACTTATTGTTATTGATGTTCCTTACTCACCACTGGAAACAAAGATGCGTTCTATGGCAAAAGAAGTTGGATGTAAGACAATGAACGGTCTTGGAATGATGTTATTCCAGGGAGCAGCAGCATTCAAACTCTGGACAGGAAAAGAAATGCCGATCGAACACATGAAAGAAGTATTAAACATCAGATACGATGATTAATACCCGGCAGGCTTGTATTGAATTTAAGAAGAAATCGAAAAAATTTGAAAAACAGGAATGTGAGGAAAAGAGATGAATAAGAAATACATACCCAGCGCCCTGATTCTTTATTTAAACTACTTTATCCACGGTGTCGGATGTTCCATCCTTGGACAGGCAGTCATCAAGGAAGCACTTGCTGCTTCCTGGGGCGTAGAAGTTATGGCAATCACTGCAATTTCAGCAGCACTCGGACTTGGACGTCTGATCGCGCTTCCGTTCGCCGGACCGCTTTCTGACAAACTCGGACGTCGTATTTCAACAGCGATCGGTAGTGGATCCTATGCAATCTACCTGATCGGACTTGCACTTGCATTTAATGCAGGAACAAATGGTGGATACCAGATCGCATATATCTGTGCAATCGTTGGTGGTATCGCAAACTCTTTCCTGGATACAGGAATTTACCCGGCTGTTTCAGAAATCATTTACAAAGCACCGGGCGTTGCAACTATGGGGATCAAATTCTTTATTTCTGTATCGCAGATGCTTTTACCGTTCGTACTTGGTGTAACTGTCGCTACAACAGCAACAGGAGCAACCTCTTACAACACACTGTTCTATGCATGTGGAATCGCTTATCTTGTACTTCTGGTACTGGTTATGATCTTCCCACTCCCGGATACAGATCAGAAAGCAGCGGGAAAGAAAGAAGGCCTGATCGACAGCTTAAAGCATACCCATTTCTCTGTAGAATCCATCGCAATGATCCTGATCGGATTCACATGTACAGGTACCTTCCAGTTATGGTTGAACTGTGCACAGAACTTTGCAAAAGAGAATGTTGGCTGGGCTGATCCGTCCATCATGCAGACATACTATTCAGCAGGAACAATGCTTGCACTCGTTGTAACTGCACTTTTAACAAGAAAGATCAAAGACGTAAGATTTATCCTGGGATACCCGGTAATCTGTCTTGTAACAATGATCGCTGTTCTGGTTGGAAAGAGCCAGACACTTATGATTGCAGGTGCATTCCTGATCGGATGGGCAGGAGCAGGCGGACTTCTTCAGATCGCAACTTCTGTATGCAACATGCTTTTCCCGAAGATCAAAGGAACCGTAACAGCACTTGTTATGATCGCATCTTCCCTGTGTAACTACACCATCCTTACAGCAGCATCCAAAATGCAGCCGTCACAGGTTATGGTTATGAATATCGTTCTTACAGCAGTTGGAGTCCTTCTTGGATTATTTGTAAACTTACGTTATACTAAGATGGTAGAACAGGCTCAGGCTGACAACTAGAAAAAGGAGAAAACAGACATGAGTAAATATGTAGAAGTTCGTGGCGTTAAGATCGGTGAAGGAGTACCGAAAATCTGTGTACCGATCGTCGGAAAGACAAAAGAAGAAATTCTTGCAGCAGCAAGATCTTTTGAGGATGTTGCGCTTGATGTTGTAGAATGGCGTGTAGACTGGTTCGAAGGTGTATTTGACTTCGCACAGGTTGAAGATGTATTAAAAGACCTTCGTTCGGCGCTTGGCGAAACTCCGATTCTTTTCACATTCCGTACTTCCAAAGAAGGCGGCGAAAAAGCAATCGAAGCTGACGCATATGCAGAGCTGAACAAGAAAGCAGCAGCAACAGGACTGGTTGACCTTGTGGATGTAGAAGCATTTACAGGGGACGAAGTTGTAAAAGATATCATCGAAGGCGCGCATGCATACGGCGTAAAAGTCGTTGCATCCAACCATGACTTCGATACGACACCGGACAAAGACGATATCGTAGGACGCCTTGTGAAAATGCAGGAACTCGGCGCAGATATCCCGAAAATTGCAGTAATGCCACAGTGCAAAAAGGATGTACTTACACTTCTTGAAGCAACACGTGAAATGGCAGAAGAACATGCAGACCGTCCGATCATTACAATGTCTATGGCAGGTACCGGACTGATCAGTCGCCTGTGCGGTGAAGTATTCGGTTCAGCACTTACTTTCGGGGCAGTAGGAAAAGCTTCTGCACCTGGACAGATGAATGCATCAGATTTAAGAGAAATCCTGACTCTGATCGATAAGAGCATCTAGTGAAGAAACATCCGGAGAAGTCCTGTGGCGGATCCGTTATGTTTAACCTGAATGAAGAGTGAAAAAGGCAGGATAAAGACCCGCAGTCATACCGGGGATTCCGGTGGATTGCGGGCCTTTATCATATTCTGGTTTTGTTAAAAAACTAACCGATTTCTGAAAGTGAAAAATTATAGAAAATTTTGCTATTTAAAGAGATAAAAGCAAATAGAAAAAATAGACAAATTCTTCGGTAATTGATATCATTTTTGTATGATTACATGAATGGAGGGCAAATGCGAATGAAGAAAACAGTAATCTGGCTGGATAACTATCTGGAAGAATTTTTTATGGTGATAAGCCTGATTCTGATGACAGTGATCATGGGGATCCAGGTGTTTTCCAGATATGTACTCGGCTCAGCGCCGTCCTGGTCGGAGGAGATTACCCGTTACCTGTTTGTATGGTCGGGATTTTTGAGCGTCAGCTATTGCACAAAAAAATGTATTTCCATTAAGATCGAACAGTTTGTGTCAATTTTCCCACGAAGAGGGAAGGCACTTTTTAAACTGGTTAACCATACCTTTGAACTGATGGTATTTCTTTATCTGATACCGTTTGCGTTTAAGTATATGATGTCAGCAGTAGAGAGCGGACAGGTAAGTCCGGCGTGCCACATCCCGATGTATTATGTGCAGGCAGCACCGCTTGCAAGTTTTATCCTGGTAGCGATCCGTATTATCCAGCGATGGTTTGCAGAATTAAAAGTAGTAAGGGAAAAAGATGAGAAAGGAGAAAAAGCATGCCGGCAGCAGTAGTATTTATCTTATTTGTAATCTGTCTGATCATTGCCATTCCGGTATCGATCGCGCTTACGATCGCATCGGTCCTTCCGGGTGCTTTTGATCCATCCTTCACAGCCAGCGGACAGTTTGTGATCCGTTCTATGCTGGGAGGAATTGACAGCTTTCCGCTCCTTGCGGTTCCGATGTTCGTACTTTCCGGAATCATCATGGCAAGAGGCGGCATTTCCAAAAAATTATTTGATGTATTTTCCTATTTCCTTGGAAAGCTGACAGCGGGTCTGCCGTGCGCGGTCATTGTAACCTGTCTGTTTTATGGTGCAATCTCAGGCTCCGGACCGGCGACGGTTGCAGCAGTCGGAAGTATGACAATCCCGATTCTGATCGAGCTTGGATACGATAAGGATTTTTCCGCGGCAATCGTAGCCGTGGCAGGTGGTCTTGGAGTTATTATTCCACCAAGTATTCCGTTTATCATGTTCGGAAGTGCTTCCGGTGAATCAGTAAGTGACCTGTTTATCGCAGGGATCATTCCGGGACTTCTGATCGGCGGACTTCTGATGGTCTATGCAGTTTATTACTGTAAAAAGAATGGAGAGGACAAAGAAAAGATTCAGAAAGTAGTCGGGGAACTTCATGAGAAAGGACTTCTGAAGGTTTTAAAAGAAAGCTTCTGGGCACTTTTGAGTCCGGTTATCATTCTGGGATGCATCTATTCCGGAATTGCATCGCCGACAGAAGCGGCAGTCATTTCAGTGTTTTACGCACTGATCGTCAGCCTGTTTATTTATAAGACGATGACGTTTAAAGATATCTGGCCGGCACTGGTGGAAGGCGTGCGCACCTATGCACCGATCATGTTTATCCTTGCAGCATCGATTGCATTTTCAAGAGTTCTGACTCTGATGCAGATCCCACAGATGGTAAGCACCTGGATCCTGACGCACTTTACCAATAAGATCGTCCTGCTTCTGGTGATTAATGTATTCCTTCTGATCGTGGGAATGGTCATGGATACCACACCGGCAATCCTGATCCTGACACCGATCCTTCTGCCGATCGTAACAGCAGTCGGCATGAATCCGATCCACTTTGGAATCATGATGGTTGTCAACCTTGCAATCGGATTTGTAACACCGCCGATCGGAGTCAATCTGTTTGTGGCAAGCTCGCTTACAGATATCCCGATCATGCGGATTTCCAAACATGCGATGCCAATGATCGGCTACTTCCTTGTTGCGCTTTTGTTAATTACATTTATCCCGGCGATCAGCCTGGCACTGATATAGGAGGTAGCAGCATGAAGAAAGCAGTAAGAATGGCGGTAGCGGCAGGAATGTGTGCGGCACTTGCACTCAGTGCGGGGTGTCAGAAAAAGACGGTTGCGGATGATGAAGTACAGCGATATGCATGGCCGCTTGCAACGGCAAGTCCGGAGGATACCGTAACACAGATCTATGCAGAAAAATTTGCGGAAGAAGTAGAAGAATTAAGTGATGGCAAGATGAAGATCCAGGTTTATCCGAACGGTACGATCGGAGGGGACAGAGAGCTTCTGGAGAGCTGTAAGGATGGGGATATTCCGTTTGTGATCCAGAATACCGCACCGCAGGTAACTTTCATGCCGGACCTTGCGGTGTTTGATATTCCGTGCCGATTCAGTACGATTGATGAAGTACGTGAAAAGGTAGATGATCCGGAGTTCTATGGGCTTCTGGAGGATGTCTATGAGAATGGCGGGTATAAGCTCCTTGGCTATGCAGACCAGGGATTCCGTGTCATGTCAACGAATAAAATGGTCGAATCATTGGCTGATTTTAAAGGACAGAAGATCCGTACCATGGAGAATTCCTACCATATGGATTTCTGGAAAAAACTGAAAGCATCTCCGACACCGATGAGTTTCAGTGAGGTGTATATCGGGCTGCAGCAGGGAACCATTGATGCCCAGGAGAATCCATACGAGGTTATCGTATCCAACAAGCTTTATGAACAGCAGGATTATGTGGTGGAAACCAATCACCTGCCGCATCTGATCTCTATGATCGTCAGTGATGAATTTTTTCAGGATCTGCCGGAAGATAAGCAGGCAATCCTTGTAGAAGCTGCTGAGATCGCCAAAGAAGAGGCTCGCCAGGCATCGGATGACCGGATTGCAGACAAGATCAAAGTAATTGAGGACAGTGGAACACAGATTGTTACACTTAGTGATGAACTGAGAGCGGAAATCCGTGAGGCAGTGCAGCCGGTTTACGATGAAATCGAGAAAAATGTGGATAAAAAACTCTATAATGCCTATATGAAATAGCAAAAAAATACGGAAAATCAGGGAAATCTGTAATTGATTGAAATTTTTTGTTGAAAAATAGAGTTTTTTATTATAGAATTATAAGTAATGTATATAAAAAGTAAAAGGAATGCCCCAGGGCATATATAAGGAGGATATTACAATGATTTCAGCAGGCGATTTTAGAAATGGTCTTACAGTACTGATCGAAGGTAACATTTATCAGATTCTGGAATTCCAGCATGTAAAACCGGGAAAGGGAGCAGCTTTCGTTAGAACAAAACTTAAAAACATCATCAGTGGTGGTGTAGTAGAAAAGACTTTCCGTCCGACAGAGAAATTCGATACCGCTCATATCGACAGAAAAGATATGCAGTATCTGTATTCTGATGGTGAACTCTATCACTTTATGGATGTTGAGACATTCGACCAGATCGCAGTTGATGGAGATACAGTAGGAGATTCCCTCAAGTTTGTAAAAGAGAACGAGATGGTTAAAGTATGTTCACATGAAGGTAACGTATTCTCAGTAGAGCCGCCGATCAGTGTGGAACTTGAAGTTACAGAGACAGAGCCGGGAGTAAAAGGTGATACAGCTACAGGTGCTACCAAACCGGCTATCGTTGAAACAGGAGCAAGTGTTCTTGTACCGCTTTTCGTTAACCAGGGTGACAAGATCAAAATTGATACCCGTACAGGAGAGTACAGCTCAAGAGCATAATCCTTTCGTCATAATTCACAAAATTAAGACAGAGATAAAAGCCGAAAGCAGAGGCAGGTCCTCATGCTTTCGGCTTTTTTGCATGTCAATGCCATTTTGGAGGGAAAAAGAATGTTCTTGTAATCTGAAAAAAGGGCAGATATAATTGGCAGTACACACCTGCTTGAATGCAGGTGATATTCAAATCATAAGCTGCCTTAAGATGGCAGAAAAGGTTTTTTGCGGCGCATGGCTTTCGGGAAGGAGAACGGATGAATTATACAGAATTTATGAATGCTATGTTATGCGAGATCAGAGGACAGGTAGATGCGCAGGTGAGGACGGAGTTGTACACCGTGACGAAGAATAATGGAACCAGAAGAACAGGGATTCTTTTTAAGCAGGAGGACAGCAACCTTGCACCGACGATCTATCTGGAGGAATTTTACCAGAAGTATCTGAAGGGGCAGCAGGTACCGGATCTGGCAGATTCCATTTGCAGTATTTATCAGGAGATACGGGTGAAGAAAACCTGTGATTGTCAGAATCTGTTTGATTTTAATCATGTAAAAGAGCATATCGTGTACAAGCTGATCCGGCGGGATGCCAACGAAGAACTGTTAAAGCAGATTCCTTATGAGCCGTTCCTGGATCTGGCAGTGGTCTATTATATCCAGATAGACAACACACGCTTTGGCTCGGCGGCGATCCAGATCCGCAACGAGCATCTGCGGTACTGGCGTGTGGAAAAGGAAGAAATCCGCTGTCTTGCCGAGAAGAATACACCGCGGATCTATCCGGTGCAGATCCGGCAGATTGTGCGCTTTATGTATGTGGCGACGAACGAGCAGTGCAGTCTGGGGGCAGCAGTGATGCGGTATCCGGATTTCCGGGAAAAGGTCAGGGGGATGATCAGAGGGGATTTCTATATCCTGCCAAGCAGTATCCATGAAGTGATACTGGTGCCGGAAAGCTTTGGACTGGAGCCGGAGCGGATGCAGGAAATGGTAAAAGAGATCAATCAGACCGGAGTGGCACTGGAGGAAGTGCTTTCGGATTCCGTGTATTACTTTGATGGGGAGGAGATTCGGATCGTGGCGAAGTAGGGATAGATTATAAACGTGTATAGAGTAGGGAAAATTGACAGGGAAATATACCATTGTATAGCAGAGGATATAGTAACAGATGAAGTTATTATAACTGTTGTGCAGATTATGCATATTCGGGAAAGACATCCCAATGATTATGAACTTTTTTCTACATACTTTGACGAGATAATACGGGATCCGGATTATATAATTGAAGCGAAGAAACCCAATACAGCGTTGATACTAAAAGAAATTAAGGACGTTAAAGAAGAATTTAAAATGGTTTTACGTTTGATTACATCAAAGGATAATCTGGACTACAAAAATTCAATTATCACATTTATGAAAATAGATGATAAGGAATGGAACAGGCTGCTGCGCAACAAGAAAATTCTTTACAAAAGAGAATAATATTGATATACTGAATGTAGAGAAAAATGCATTCATATGATTATCTAAGGTGGAAGATTTCGTGCGATCCACACGCCGATGGTATAGACAGGGGAAACCTGAGAGATGCAGGAGAAGCGCACGCCTGCTGGATAATCATTTGAAGAAGACTTAAAGAGGTGTCGCAGGTTTGCGGCACCTTTTTGTGTATACGATGAGCCAAGTGCAGATTTGTGCTTGCACAAGAATCTGTATTTTGCGAATGTACATCACCTGGCTGTTAAGCGAGATGGTGTACAAAGTATACGAATCAAGTAGGAGTCAGCTTACGTAATCATACAATAGAAATAAAGAAAGGAATTCCGAGCATGAACACAGAAATTTTAATAATTGAAGATGACGACCTGGTAAGACAGGGAATCGTAGACATCCTGGAACTAAAGGGATGGAATGCGGTTGCAGCGAAGTCTTGTAGTGAAGCACTCGTAAGGATCCGAGGAGAAGAATATATGCTGTATGTACTGGATATGAAGCTGCCAGACGGGAACGGAATCATGCTCTGCAGGGAGATCCGCAGATATACAGACAATCCCATTCTTTTCTTATCAGCCTATGACAGTGAAGAATTTATCGTAGAAGGATTTGGAGCGGGAGCAAATGACTATGTGATCAAGCCTTTCCGCACATTTGAATTTATTGCGAGAATCAAGGCTTTGCTGCGACGTACCGGTATGCAAAACGGCAAGAAAGTGAAAAAAGGAATCAAAAGCGGAGAATATGAACTGGATTTGCAGAAGCAGATTTTGCAGAAGGATGGTGTCCGAATCGATCTTACAAGAACCGAATATCAGATTCTGTGCAGCCTTCTTGCAAACGCACCGAATCTTGTTGCGAGGGAGTTCCTGTTGGACACTATCTGGGATTTCAATGAAAATTATATCGATGACAATACCTTGTCTGTACATATGAACCGGCTGAGAAAGAAGCTGACTGCAGAAAATGAGCAGGATCCGATTGAGACAAAGCGTGGAGTCGGTTATGCATGGACGCTGAAAGCTGAGGATGTGTATGATGAGATCTGAGAGAAAGACGGAGAAATGGAGAATACCGGGAAAATGGACTCTGATTTTTCTTTTGATATTGCTGGCTTTTTATGGATACCAGAATATTCTTGCAGAAAATTATGAAAGACAGGTTGTTTCCTGGATCGGACAGACAGAAAAAGACAGAACGGTTTCTGCCTTTACAGAACCGGATGAAGAAGCATATCAGAAGGGCTACGAGGCATTGAAAGAGGCAGGGTATGAAGAAACAGGAAAAATCTGGCTGGAAAAGAGAATCCGAAGTTACGGAATAGGTGTGTTTGTGGCTGCGATCGGCATCATCTGCATTGTTGGTCTGCTGACAGAACTGCACATGGAGAAAAGACGGAAAAAAGCACTGGATAATCAATTGGCAGAAAAAGACAGGGAACTGGAAGCAAAGCTGGCGGAAGAAAAAGAATTTCTGCATCGTGACCGGCAGAAAATGGGAACTTACATGGAAAATATTTCCCATCAGCTAAAAACACCGATCGCGGGAACACTTCTGAATCTGGAGGTGCTTCTTGTGACAGAAGAGGATGAAAAACGGTATCAGAAGCTGGAAGACTGTGTGAAAAAGGTGCAATGGATGTCCGATATGACGATCGTGCTTCTTAGGCTTGCGCAGATTGATTCCGGGAAAATCTGGATGAAGCGGAAAAAAGAAAATCTGACCGGACTGATCGAAGAATGTATAGACAGAACACAGCCTTTAGCGGAAGAAAAAGGAGTTGGATTTGAAATGGATGTTCCAAAAGAATGCCTGCTTTCCTGTGACGGATTCTGGCTGAAAGAGGCAATGGAAAATGTACTGAAAAATGCCGTAGAATATGCAGATACAGGAAGCCTGATTCAGATTCTGCTGAAAGAAGATACGGACTATTATAAGCTGTATATCACCAATCGGGGAAAACGGATTGAAGAAGAGAAAAGAGAGCTGATTTTTGACCGTTTCTACCAGATGGAACAGGGAAGTGGAATCGGAATTGGTCTGCATCTGGCAAGGGAAATTGTCACGCTCCATCAGGGAACACTGAAGGTTGTGGATCGAAGCGGCTTGGAGGAGGCGACAACCTTCCAGTTTATACTGCCGAAGATGATCGCAAAAGATCATGCACAGGAAGAAATAAATCTTACGATTTCGTAAGATTAGGGTAAGTGAATCGAAAGACTGATCTGATATAGTAAGACTAACAAATGAAGGAGGTGGCAGAAGATGAAAACCGTAATCAGACTGGACAAGGTAAGCAAAAGCTATACCCTTGGTGAAAAGAAAATCACAGCATTAAAGGAGTTTTCTTTTGAAGTGAAAAGCGGTGAATTTGTGGCAGTGATGGGACGAAGCGGATCCGGGAAATCTACTTTTCTTAAGATTGCAGGAACACTGGAAAAGCCAGATACCGGAGCAGTCTTCCTGAATGGAATACAGATTAACGGGCTTTCCCAAAAGAAGATCTGCAAGATCCGGCAGAAGAAAATCGGGTTTATTTTCCAACAGTATCAGTTACTGCCGGAGTATACGATCTGGGATAATGTATGCATGCCACTTTATATCGCGCATACGGTACCGGATAAAGCTTATATCCGACAGCTTCTTGAAAAGGTCGGATTATGGGACAGGAACGGAGATTATCCGGATCAGTTATCTGGTGGAGAGCAGCAGAGAGTGGCAATTGCCCGTGCAATGGCAGCAAAGCCGGGAGTGATCCTTGCGGATGAACCGACCGGGAATCTGGACTATCAGACCGGACAGGAGATCATGAAACTGATCTGTGCATCCAGAGAGCTTTACCGTCAGACAATTGTCATGGTGACACATGATATGGACAGTGCCAATTATGCGGACAGGATTGTGTATATGGAAGATGGTGCAGTGCGATGAAAAGAGAGAAAAGACATGGAATTGAACGGGAACTCAGTATAAAAAGAATCCGCAGCCAGAAGAAATACAGTATCCTGATAGTCTCAGTCCTGCTTCTTACCTGCACACTGATTCAGATTGGTTTTCAGATGTCGGAAGGACTGAAAGCCGCATATATCGAGAATCGTAAAGCAGTATATGGGGAGTGGGAACAGGTATTTGTGGATATGGATGAAAGCTCGGTAAAAGTGGCAGAAGAGAATCCATTTCTTGCACAGACCGGGAAAATAAGTATCTATGGGGCGATCGCCGGAGATTATCTGGAAAACCGTCAGATGAATATCGGGACAATGGACGAGACGGCGTGGAAGCTTGGCAGACTGGAAATGAAAGAAGGACGCCTGCCGGAAAATGAGCATGAGATCGTAATGGAATACAGTACACTTCGCTCACTTGGATATGAGGAGATGCTTGGAAAAGAGATTACACTGGATATTACACCGGCGCTTTCCATTCTGGAGCAGGGGGAATCAAAAAGCTATTCGTATACTTTATGCGGGATCCTAAAAGATTATCAGATAAACTGGGAAATCTGCAACCGGCATCGGTTTCCAACTGGAATTGTGACACAGGAAGGCGGGAACAGGATCGGCTCTGTTCAGGATATGCATATGCTTGTAAAAGCGAAAGAAGGCAGTGAAAGTGTTTATAAAGATCTGAAAGACAGCGAAGAATTTACCTGCGGCATGGATGACAATATGGAACAGGACAAACTTTCTGATGTAAGTCTTCCGTATATGGATTTTCTGGAAAATATCCGTTTGCTGATTGGTGGTGCGTCGATCTGTATCCTGTTTCTTACGGTATCGCGTTCGATTATCTCAAGAGAACAGTTTTGGAGGTTCCTGGATGCACTTGGAATGAGAAGAGGGCAGATGTACCAGATTATTTTCTGGGAAGCAGTTCTGTTTGGTGCAGGAGCTGTTATTGTTGGAAATCTTGCAGGGATTGGGATTTACCAGCTGGTTATCCCTGCTTTTGAAAAGATAACCGAGCAGACATTACCACAGGCGATTGCATGGGAAGGAGTCCTTTTTGGAACTGGCTTCAGTATCTTATGTATTGCTGCAAGTTATGGACTCAGTGCAGTACAGCTTCGCATACTTCTGAAAGAAAAAAAGAAGAAAGTTCAGAAAAGAAGGGGAAAGTACAGGAAGATCGTCCGGTTCACGCCGGGAAGAGTTTTACTTCATAAATGGCAGATGCATCGTGTGCGTAAGAGTGTAGAAATTGTTCTTCTGGCAAGTGCTTTGCTGATCGTGGGATTTGGAAAGATGGAAATATCAACCAGACAGGAAGAACTGAAAGTATATCAAAGGCTGACAGGAAATGGATACTATTTGAGTACAATGGAGATTACGAATTCTCCGGGAATTTCCAGGCAGACAGTTGATAAACTGGAACAGGTTGCCGGAGTAACTTCTGTAGAACAATATCATAACAATGAAAAAGAGGAGTTCTGGATTGATCTGTCAGAATATGCTGAAAGCGAGTATTTTCAGAAAGTAGTCGAAACATTGGTGGCGTATTTGAATGAGACATCAATAAAGGAAAAGATATCTATTGAGAAAGTAAGATTGTCTTTGCTTACAATAGACAGATGGCAGGATATACAGCGTTTTCTGAGAAATCTGGATGAAGGCAGCCTGACAAAAGAAGAATCTGAACAGGGAGATTTTTGCATTCTGGATCTTACAGAGTTGCAGGAATATGACGGAAAATATCTGAGCGCATTCAGCCCGGACGGACAAGGAATATCAGAAGATACGGTACAGGTTGGTGATGAACTTCCGGTTTATACATTGAATGAGAATGGAAGTAGAAACGAAAATCCGATTCCAGTAACAGCGATTTTACGTGGCATGAAGGAAGAAGATGTGCGGAATCCACAGATAGGTGGATCTGGTATATCGATGATTGTTGGAAAGAATTTCTGGAAGAAATTTGGGAAAAGCAGAATTATGGAATATGATCAGATTGTAAAAATTCTGGTATCGGATGATGCGGATGCGTATGATACGGAAGGGCATATTCTAAGTATTTTAAAACAGGGAACAGCTGTAAATGTGCAGAATAACCATGAAGAGTATAAGAAAATACGTCAGGAATTATATTCCTTTATAGGAATGTACAGCATTTTTGCAGTGTTTTACATGATTCTGATTTCCATAGTTTTGTATCAGATGTTTCTTGCGGAGAAGCAGGAAGAAAAAAGAGAAGGGGAAATCTTACAGTCACTTGGAATGGAAGAAAAGTTCCTGAAGAAAATGCATCGGATAGAAGTTCTTTGGATGACGGGATGCGCAGGAGTGATTGGAGTTTTTACGTTATGGGGTGCTTGCCGACTGATATAGAGGAGGCTTCAAGATGAAGAAAACCTATATCCTATATTGCTGCATAATCAGCGTTATTCTAATGCCGTTCAAATGGTTTGCACCGGAGAATATGACGGATTTATCGGAATGGGGATTTAAGTGTATTTCCAATCCGGTTGGAATCGTGTTGCTCATTATTGGTGTTCTGCTGATTCAGGCAAAACGTTATGATACAGCTGAAAAAGAACTTGAAAAAGCTGCTAAATTTGCCGTACTGCCTATTGATTATTATCTTGATAAAGTTACATTAGAACTTGAAAAATATCAGCAGGATAAAGATAAGACTCATTTTAATAAATCCCTTGAAATTATTCAAACAGCTTTAAAAACTGTTAAACCAACAATTGCAAGTACAATCGAAAGCTACATAAACGCCGCAGAAATTTATCTGCAGCTTGAAAATGCTGATAAAACTATAGATTGCCTTAATGCAGCTCAAGCTCC
>ERZ779876.1395-NODE-1395-length-20978-cov-4.748841_pt1 | contig 20978 bp, 11 predicted proteins | sample MGYA00511068_ERZ779876 | MGnify/ENA primary metagenome ERZ779876 (study PRJEB29588, sample SAMEA1970858) | human gut metagenome | biome: human gut; feature: human-associated habitat; material: faeces | place: Denmark | collected 2008/2010 ...
CCGCCAGCTCGCGGGCGATGCGCTCGGCCATCTGCTCCGTGTTGCCGTACATCGAGGCGTAGGCCACGACCACGCCCGGCTCGCCCTCGTAGCGGCTCAGACGGTCGTAAATATCCATTACCTGCGGAATCTGCCGCTGCCATACGGGACCGTGGGTCGAACAGATGGTCGTGGGGTTCAGTCCGCGGACCTTTGCCAGTGCTTTCTGCACGGGGCCGCCGTATTTGCCCACGATGCAGGCGTAGTAGCGGCGCATCTCGTCCCAGTAGCGCGACGGGTCGAGCTGCGAATCGGTGATGCCGCCGTCGATAGCCCCGAACGTGCCGAAAGCGTCGCCAGAGAAGAGCGTCCCGGCTTCGGCGCACCACGTGACCATCGTTTCGGGCCAGTGTACCATCGGCGCCATGTAGAACGAGAGCGTCTTCGCGCCGAGCGAAATCGTGTCGCCCTCCTTGACTTCGAGCGTCCCGGTGTCGATGCCGTAGAAGCCTTGGATCATTTGCAGCGTCTTGGCATTGCCGACGATCCGGATGTCGGGGTAGAGCAGGCGCAGGGCGCGGATGGACGACGAGTGGTCCGGCTCCATGTGATTGACCACGAGGTAGTCGATCGGGCGGTCGCCGATCGTCTCGCGGATATTTTCGAACAAACGGCTTCCGAAAGCCTCTTCGACGGTGTCGATCAGGGCGACCTTCTCGTCTGCGACCAGATATGCGTTGTATGAAACTCCGTGGGGAAGCGACCAGAGGCCTTCGAAACGGGTTGTCGTGCGATCATTGACCCCGACGTAATGAATGCCGGGCAGAATTTCGGTGATGTTCATAATATGTAACGTATTTTGTCCAAAGATAGTGAAAAATGTGCCAAAACGGAAATCGAGAGCTATCCGGCTGTCCGTCTGATGTTTCTGTAAATATAATTTCTCTTCCAGAGGGCAAATATAACAGTTTTTCGGACATGAACGGCGTTTGCGTCCGGAAATCGGCCGCCGGTGGGGTGTGAATGACTCCGGCATGAAAAAATCTCCGGTCATAAGACCGGAGATTCTCTGTTTTGACCTTTGCGGCGGACGGCCTACAGCGCCAGCCGTACCGCCGAACGGGTGGATTTCATCACGGCGGCGCCCTCCTTGACCGAATTCGGAATCGTGCTGCGCTCGTATACGCTCACTTCCGTAACGTTCGTGGCGCTGGTCAGCGTCAGCGTGCTGCCCGATTCGTTGAATGAAATGTCGTAGGTGCTTCCGAAGTTCTTGCCGCCGCTGTATTTTCCGCTGAGCACGTCGTTCTGCACCTGATAACTGCCGGTGAATTTCTGGTATTTTACCTCGGCGAGCCTTTGGTATATCTCGAAAGTATTGTCCGCTCCGAACGAGAGGTAAATATCGAAATCCTGCGGAGTCTCGCCCGTCCATGTCTTGAGCTGCCACTCGCCGACGAGCTGTTTTGCCGTGGGCGACACCTTCTCCTTGTCCGACGATCCGCAGCCGGCGAACAGACACAGGCCCAATGCGGCCAGTACGATATAGATAGTCTTTCTCATAGTTTTCATACGTTTATATTATAACCAACCCCCGTTGCCGGCTTGTACCGCGCGGGCAATGATCGCGAACTCCTTGGTGATCTCCATGCCGCTCATCTCTCCGTTTGCCGAGGAACTTCCGGCCATGGCCTTGATCTTGATCTTGGCGACGCCCGGTTTGGTGCATTTGATCTGCAGTTTTCCGTACGAGAACGCAGGCGCGGCGGTGATCCCCAGCTTGTCCATGTCGGCCTGCGACATTTCGGCGCTCTTGTAGGTCAGGTTCGCCGAAACCTGCCCGAAGAACTTGTCGAGCGAGAGCACCTGCTGTACGCCGACTTTAGCCGGCAGGCAGGGCGTGCCTTCGATCTGCATCAGCAGCTGGTAGGCATCGATCGATCCGGTGCCCATATTCTTGCGGTAGTTGCGGAGTACCATGCCGTTTTTGGTGCCGCCGATGATATAGGAGTCGATGTCGTTTACGGCAGTCAGGAGCATCGATTTGAACTCGTCCACCGTGTAATGCCTGCCTTTGGCCAGCGCGTAGGAGAGTCCCAGCGCAGCGACGCCCGATACGTGGGGGCAGGCCATCGAGGTGCCCTGCATGTAGCCGTAGTCGGCTCCGTCGGTGCCGAGTTCTGCGGGCAGCTCGGAAGGCAGTGTCGAAAGCACCAGCGCGGCGCTGGTTCCTGCGGGCGAGATGCTGGCGTCGCCGCCGGGAGCCGCGACGTTGCAGCCGGGACCGTAATTCGTGTAGTAGGCCGGCAGGTAGTCCGGGCCGAACGAGGTGACCGAAACGTAGCTGCGGTAGCCGCCCGGATAACTCGCGAAGTTGGTGGCGTCGTTGCCTGCGGCGAAGATCGCAAGACCTCCGTCGAGTACGTCGTTGTTCTTTTTCGAGACGAAGTAGTCGATCGTCTCTTTCTCGACAGAATAGTTGTTTTCGTAATACCTGTCCGAGTTGAGAGGAGCCTGAGTGGGATAACCCCACGAACACTGGATGATCGAGGCGCCGTTGTCGGCGGCGTATCTGATCGCTTGGACCGAAGTCGAGATGGTGCCGCCCTTGCCGCCCGAAAAAATCTGGCACGACATGAGTTTCACGCCGTCGTTGCTGCCCGTGCCGCCCGCTACACCGCAGACGCCTTTGCCGTTGTTGTTCACGGCGGCTACCGTACCTGCGACGTGGGTGCCGTGGCCCGAATCGCCGTCGTACTTGCCTTTATTGTCATAATGCGATACACTCCATGTAAGCTTGGTCGAATTCGTGGCGAAGTTGTATCCGGGAACGCCGCTTCCGTCGGGATTTACCCACATGTTGTCGGCCAGATCGGGATGGGTGTATTTCACGCCTTCATCGACGATGGCGACGATGATCGAAGGGCTGCCGCCGGTCAGTTTCCATGCCTCCGGAACATTGATGTCGGCGCCTGCGGCCGTCGTAGCCGCGAACATTTTGTCGCCGTTATTGCTGTAGTGCCACTGGCTCGGAAGTCCGGGATCATTGAAGCCGTTGCCGGAGAAATCGGCGCGGGTCGTCCCCGTCTCGTCGATTCTGAAAGGCATGGGATTGCCGACCGATGCCTTTTGCAGTTTCGTGTCGAATTGTATGCGGCTCACTTCAGCCACTCCGGCCAGCTCCCTTGCGGCTTTCTCCAGATCCGCGCCTTGGCCGAAAGTGAGTATGTACCATTTATGCAGCCCTGCGGCGCGGGTCTGCTCTTCGCTCCGGGCGTCGTAAGTGAAAAGGCGTTCCAGCGAAACGATCTCCAGACGGCTCAGAACGTCGTCTACAGAGGCGACTCCCGAACGGGTCGCCGCAGTGCGGGTTGCGGCAGCGGTGCTTTCGATGGTTTCGACCGCACGGTCGTTGAAATAGACCAGAAGCGTTTCGGCCGCCGCATCGGCGGAGGTGTTGACGATCTTGGCCGACGGAGTCTGCGCGGAAGTACCCCCCCCCGCGTTATTATCCGTATCCGGATCGGTCGTACAGCCCGCCAACAGCAGGAATGACGCAAAAATGAGTAGTTTTCTGTTGTTCATAAACTATGATTTTGGATAGATGACAAAAGATAGGCTCTGCAAATCTTCCGGAGCGGATTTACAGGGAGTATATGCCGCCGGGGTATGGTTCAAAAAAGATTCCATAAATGGTTCGTAACGGAAGATTAAGATACAAATATGCGATTTTGTGCGGATTTATGCAAATTATTATTCTATTTATTATTTTATGGTGACAAACCGCCTTGCCTGCATCCCGATCGCAGACCTCTCCGGCAATCGGCTGCGCTTCGGCAGCAAGCGGATGAAGAGTATATTGACGACATGAGTCCGGTGCAATACCGAACTCATGCAGATGAAACGATGGTAATCCCTCTAAAATTTGGGAGGAGTCATTCGATAATGACTCCTCCCACCCCTATTGATCAATAATGCAAGGGCTCTTATTCGAGCTTTGCAGCTTTTACATTGATGCCGATCTGAAACGACGATAAATTCATCTGCGGAATATCCGATAATTTGTGGTACCGGATTACAGTGTTGACGTTCGTCAGAGCAGCGGCTTTGGCGGGGACGCCGGCAGCCGATTTCTTAACCATCTTGAACGGTCCGACCGGATGATCTCCCGATGTAAATCCTGCTGCGGGACCATAAGATCCGTAGCTGCCTCCGGTATCTATGAAATATCCTACCGTACCTACGGTAAACTCCTCGCCGTCCGAGAACTTGCCCTTATAGCAGGAAACGGAAGCTGTTCCGTCGGAATTCATAACGCCGGTCAGAGCCGGGTAGCTGCCAGAGACGATATAGGTGCCCGATGCTGCGATTCCGCGGGCGATAAGATACGGCGTACCGTTGGGATCCGAATACGGGAGTTCTTGCCCGTTTATGATCTCGAACGAATTGTTGGTTGCTTTGAAGTCGGCAGTTCCCGCCCAAGTCAGTCGGCGGACCGAAATATCCCAGCCGGTCAGCGAATAAGAGGTGTTGGCGACCTTCTTGGCAAGCGTGATGTCGAATGTAATCGGCTGCTTGCTCTTTTCGGACGACGTACTGGTGACGGTCCATGTACCGAGCCATGCTTGGTATTCCGGCGACATCGGATCGCCCTGACCGCTCATGAAAGCGGTGCCCTTTGCCAGTTCCGTGATCGGATAGATCCAGCCGTTTACGATTTTAAGACCGAATGCGCAGGGTATGTACTCCGTGTCAGAATCTACCGTCAGCGTTTTCATCATTTTGCCGAGCGACAATTGGTTCATCGACGTGATTCCGTCCATCAGTTCGTACAGAATCTCCTCATCCGATGCACTTGCGAATGCACTCGACGGCACGACGTCGAAATAGTAGTACTCGTTTGCAACAGTCGGCGTCGTTTCTACGTTGACCGAAGTAGCCTTGATGTCCGATACGGCGAAGGTGAACTTATTGTTGGATACCGTCTCCTGAATCCGGGCGCCGCTTACCTCGTCGGTGAACATGCCGCCGCTCCAAGTCATCTCCTCGATCGAAACTCCGTCGACAACCAGCGGCTCATAGAACTTGAGGCCGGTATCCTGCGTGTAGATGAAGCTTGCGGGAATCGTTCCGTTTTCAGTTACAACCGAAAAATAACGGGAGTTATAACCGGCCGCTACCTCGCGCGAAATGTCGTAGGTCTTGCTGTTGAGAACGAGTTCGTAGGAACGGAAATTGTCCATCTTGTTCACATCCGCGGAATATTTGCCGAACATCGTGTTCCATGCGGTTTCCGGCAGGGGAGTCAGCACGATGGTGTTCTGGGTTTTCTTGCCGCGCAGAACGACCTTGTCGGCCGCATAGCTCATGATGATGAACTCGCTGTCGCCTCCCATACCCGTATTGGTCGGGCCGACACCGGAGTTCGGCTCCGAATAGATATGGAAGTAGGGATTGTAAGTGTCGAAATTGATCGTGGGACCGTAATCCTGATCGTACGAGTAGAGACTCTCGGCGGTCTTGCCGGCGCCTCCCGCTTCGGAAGTTACGGTAACCGTTCCGTTCTGGAATTTCATGTAGATCGCAATGCCTCCGTACTCCTGCGTCGCACTGGGATAGTACTCCATCAGCCAGCCGTTGGCAGCTCCGGTCAGCGCCTTTTCGGTGCCCTCCTGCACCTCGCGGATTCGCTCACTGGCCGTTTTGCCGAAAGCGTCCTTGTCGTCTTTGAGGCACGAAGAGAGGACAAGCGGCAAAACCGCTAATAATATGATAAGTTTTTTCATCTCTTTTACGAATTAAATGTTATAATCGAGCGACCAAATCTCATTCTGCCGACGTAATACCACTTTTCGCAGTTCATCGATATTGATATCCCATGTGCTGAGCATGTAGGCACGCATGATATCGTTCTTCTGTTCGAGAAGCGGACGTCCGGCGCTGCCGCCTTGTGCGAGAATGGCTTCCCATTCGGCTGCCGTCGAGGTTACGTAGAGCGAGAGCTGTTCCACGAAATCCTCATCGGGAGCCTTCGACGAATAACGCGTGATAAACCCGGCCTGACGAGCCGCTGCATCCGTCCGATAGGTGTCGAAGCATGCGTCGCCGACGTAGCTCGAAGGCGTCACGGCGTTGAAGTCGGTCGAGTAGGGCCGCGTCTGGTGGAGGATGTGACCGAACTCATGGTGCATGGTCTTGAAGAATAGCTCGTTGAGCTGGGCAATATTCTTCGTGCTCAGCAGATAGTCGATGATGTTTACCTGATAAAGGGTCATCATCTTACCGCCTTCGGCCACACCGAGTACGATGTTGTTGTTTTCGTTATAGGCCGGCGAACCGATAACATGGACGATCTTCGGGAAGTTCTCGCTGATGAACTGCCTGTTGCCCGTCACTTCGTCGTAAACCTGCAGCGTCAGGTGCAGCGTCAGCTTGGCCAGTTTGATCGCCTGTCCGTAATCCGCGGGAGTCAGGTTGTAGTCCATGTCGCCCAGAACATCTTTGAAACGATATTTGAAATCGATGTTGTAGGGTTCCATATAGTTCTTGGCAAGCCATCTGTCGAAATCGTTCTCGACGGTAGGCGAGTCGAGGACAGCACTCGTCTTTTTCAGGTCGTCCTCGGAGCAGCCCGCCAAAACGAACACTCCGAACACTGCCGTCATAAGTAATATAATATTCTTTTTCATCGTATATCCTGTTTTATCGTTAGCATCTGATTATCTCGGGTTAGGAGTCAGGCCTGCGGCAACGACATCCATCGGCAGCTGCATCGCGCAGCGCGGGTCGCGGGCGTGCAGTTCGTCGGTAACGCTTCCGAGCGTGTTGTAGCTGGCCAGTTTACGACGATAGATCGTAATGCCGTAACGTTTTACGTCGAACCAGCGCAAACCGAGGTGTACGGTCTCCACACGGCGCAGATGCAGCAGCGCATAGCACATGTTGGTCTGCGTGCCGGCTTCGAGCGGGAAAGCCGTCTCGCCGAAAGGTTTCTTCACCGTGGGGTTGGCCGGAGTGTACTCCCTCGTGTTCTGCGCCCACTGGTTGACACTGGCTTCGGTGAGCGTCTGGGCGCCGGATTTCACATATTTGCTGATCCAGAGGTTCATGTCGTTCAGAGCCGGTCCGTATTCCTTCTTCATGATGTAAGCCTCGGCGCGGCAGAGCAGCGTCTCTTCGGCCGTAAATGCGGGGAAAACCGTATGCGCGAGTCCCGTCTGCATCACCGGGTCCTTGATCTCGAAGAGATAGGGCGCACGCCATGCGAAACACTTGTCGGCTTTACCGGTATTCATTGAATACGGCGCAGAGTAGAGCGTATAGCTGCTGCCCCACGGAGCCGTCGGAGCGCGGAAGGTTTCGGTCTGATCCAGCCAGTTACCGTGGGAGAACCCGGTGTAGGCATTGTAAGGACCGAACGAAATGCCGGGAGCATCGGTTATCGAGGTCTGCAGCAGCAGATTGCACTTGTGCGAGTAGTCGATATAGTCCATCGTGCGAAGCAGGGTCTGTCCGTCGGCCGACTGCAGTCCCAGCTTGCCGTTCGCTTCGAGGTCGCGCATCATCGTTTCGGGAGCGCTTCCCAGCACTACCTTCGCGGCGGCGATACACTCGTCCCACTTCTGATAGAAGAGGTAGAAACGGGCTGCAAAAGCATAGGCGGCCTTCTGGTTGAAATGGTACTTCGGCACCGAGTAGAACTCGTCGGTGATCAGCGGCAGACCCTCGATCAGGTCGGCGTCGATCTTGGAATAGACATCGGCCAGCGTACCGCGGGTGTATTTGGGGTTGAGTATCGTTTCGGCCTTCTCCATGTAGGGGATGCCAAGGTCTTCCGACGCATACTGCGGATTGTAAGCCTGACAGAACATATTGGCCAGACAGAAATGAGCGTATGCACGGCAAATGAGCGCTTCGCCCTTGGCGGCCTTCAGCTGCGGGGTGTCGGCGCCGCCCAGCTCCTTGATGGCGTCGAGCGCTTGGTTGGCAGCGGCAATCGCCATGTAATACTGACTCCATACGGCCTGAGGCGCTTCGTTGGTAACGGCCGCCGTAACGTCCTGCCAGCGGTAGTACTCTTCCTGTTCGGGTTCGAAGTTCGGTGAAACCAATGCCGTTTCATCGACATTGTCCGATGCGTATTCGCAGGTTACGGGGTAGGTATGTTCGGAATATGCCGAAACCAGCAGACTGGTGATCTTGTCGCTCGAATCGAGTTCGGTTCGGTTGTCCGGCATCTCATCCAAAAAGTCGTTACAAGCGGGAAGCGCCACGAGGGCAGCCGCGAGTACGATTAGCGTGGTTATTTTTTTCGTATTCATATTTTTCAACTTTAGCGTCTGTTATAAACCGATTTTCAGCGTCAGCGTAAATTGCTTGGGCACCGGAACCGCAACACCGCCGGTATTGAAGAATTCGGGATCCTGACCGTTGAGCTTCTTGTCGGCATAGATCAGGAAGAGGTTCGTAGCCTGAAGTTTAAGCGACATGTTTGAGAAACGGAGTTTCTTGATCCAGCGCTTCGGGAAGTCGTAGGTCAGCGAAATCTCCTTCATGCGGATGAAGTCGCCCTTGGCGATACGTGCCGTCGAATAGTTGTAGGCATTGTAAGCGCGCGAAAGGTAGTTGTCCTTCTTGACCTGACGCTTGTTGGCGATAACCGGAATATCCGTATGGTTCTCATCGCCCGGACGCATCCAGCGGTTGCGGAACTCGCGCGGCATGGAGAGCAGGTCGCTGTAGGATTCGGAGAAGACCGGATCCAGACGGATCACATTGCCGAACGAGTAGGTGATGAAGACATTGAGCTTGAAGCCGTAGAGACGGAACATGTTGCCGAAGCTACCGAAATCCGTCGGATCGGCCGTACCCGAATACTTCAGATGTCCGAGGTTGTTACGCTCTTGGAAGTTGATCGAGGTGGTCGTGAGCTGGCCTTTCTCGTTGATGAACTGCGGGATACCCTCGTCGTTCAGGCCTTGGAAGTCGAACGAGAAGATCGAACGCGAAGGATAGCCTTCCATACCGAAACCGGTGCCCGATACGAGGTCGATGGCACGCTTGTACGACATCAGGTCGGTCACCTCCTCTTTCAGGTGCGAATAGATGAAGTCCGTAGACCAGCTGAAATTCTTGGTTTCGATGTTGCGGGTCGAAAGAGTCAGCTCGACACCCGAAGATTTCAGACCGGCGACGTTACCGTATTTCATCACCTGACCGCCGATACCCTGCGTGTTGATCACACCGATCAGGTCGTGGTTGTCACGCTTGTACCAGTCGGCTGCGAGGCTGATGCGGTTGTTCAGGAAGCCCATGTCGATACCGACGTTCACCTCGTTCTTCTTCTCGTAAGTCAGCTCGCTGTTCTCCAAGTCGTAAATCGTCAGACCCGACTCGGTAACACCGGCCGAAGGACGCCACGGGGTATTGCTCGTAATGACGACGCGCGAGTTGGTCACGAAGCTGGGGCCGCGGTCTGCGGTCAGCGAGTAGGAAGCCTTCAGCGACAAGTGCGACAGTGCGGGACGCAGCGCCTCGAAGAAATTCTCTTCGTGTACGTTCCATGCACCGGCGACGTTCCATGTCGGCAGCCAGCGGGCGCTGCGGCTCTTACCCATGCGGTTCGTTCCTTCGTAACGGAAGGTTCCGTTGAGGGTGTAGCGGCCGTTCCACGAATAGGTGCCGTTGAAGAAGAAAGCGACGTTGCGGTAATGGGTGTCGGCCAGACCGAAGTAGTCGGTGTTCTCCTCCTTGCCTTTCTTGAATACCTCGTAGGCGTAGAAGGGGATCAGGCCCATCGAGTACTGCATACCCCAGCCGTTGAACCAAGATTCGTGACGGTCGCTCTGGTTGACCTCCATACCTCCGTAGAGGTTGATAATGTGCTGGTTGTTGATCTCCGTATTGTACGAAGCGGCAAAACGGAAGTCGTACGACAGCATGTTGTTGTCGCGGCGCTTGTAGATACCGCCCTTGGGCAGGATCGAAATAGGCACTGCATACGCATTGTCGGGATCGGTATACAGGAACGGGTTGTTGTCACGGATCACCGTAGTAGCCATTGCACGGTAGGCGCGGGCCTGATTCGAATAGTCCGTAATGTTGTGCTCCTGCGTCGTAGCCGAATATTTGATGGCGGCCAGTGCGCTCAGTTCGAGACCCGTGACGGGTTTGTAACGCAGTTCTGCTTGGAACTTCGTATCCACGACGTTGAGATCGATGTAGTTCTTCCCAAGTTCGTCGAGAATGTTGAACGGAGCGTAGTTGCGCGTGTAGAATTCATCGGGATCGAGCGTCCGGGACGAATTCATCGCATACGAGTAGGGGTTGATGTCGAAATCGCGCTTTACCTCGCCGAATACCACGTCGGTCGTCGCGGCCAACGTACCCGGAGCCGTTTGCTTACGGTAAGAGCCGCTCGAAATGAGGTTCAGCGTCAGATTGTCGAAAATATTGTAGGTAGCGTTGAGGTTCGCCGTATAACGCTCCACCTCGCTGGCCTTGGTCCATCCCGGATCGAACATGGCGCTCATCGAAGCGTAGTACTGCGACTTCTCGGTACCGGAGCTGAGGCTGATCGAGTGCGTGTGCATCAGCGAACTCCGGAAAAGTTCCTTGAACCAGTCCGTGTTGCGGTACTCGGCCTTACGCAGGTAGCGGTTGCGCGCAGCCTCCGTATTTTCGAGTTTGCCCGTATTTACCAGCTCCCACATTTTGCCGTAAACACCGCTCGAAGAGGCGTTTGCGATAGTCGAGTTGTTGAGCCAGCCCTTAGCGGCCATTTCCTGATATACCGACATCTGATCCTGAGAATTCATGATGTTGAAATCGGCATAGCGCGGCGTCATGCGGAACGTATAGTCGCCGGTATAGCTGATGCGGCTTTCGCCTGCGCGGCCTTTCTTGGTCGTAACGACGATCACGCCGGCCATAGCGCGCGCACCGTAGATCGAGGTGGCCGAACCGTCCTTCAGGATATTGAAACTCTCGATATCCTCGGCGTTCAGACCCGCGATGGCGGAACCGATCAGCGTCGTGGCGTCACCCGAAGAGAGGTCCTCGGCCGAAATATCGGCGACATCCTCCATAATGACGCCGTCCACAACCCAGAGGGGCTTCGAGCTGCCGAAGATCGACGTCGCACCGCGGACGCGGATCTTGGGAGCGGTACCGAACGTACCCGATACGTTCTGCACCGAGACACCGGCCGAACGGCCTTCCAGACCGCGGCTGATATCGGCCATACCCGAAAGTTTCACATCGTCGGCAGAAAGGCGGTCCGCCGCACCCGTAAAGAGTCGTTTGTCGGTCTTGGTCATACCCGTAACCACGACGGACTCGATAGTCTGCTCGTCAGGAACAAGGGTAATCTGCATGTTCGGACGGATCTTCACATCCTGCGTAACATACCCCAAATAGGAGATTTGCAGTTCCTCGGATTTCGCCGGAACATTGTTCATAACGAAAAATCCCTGCTGATCGGTGGATACACCGATGGTCGTACCTTTGACGATAACCGAAGCGCCGATCACGGCCGCTCCGTTTTCATCAACGACACTACCGCGCACTTGTTTGGCTTGGGCGAATGCCCCCGCTGCAAACACAAGTACTCCAATTAACGATAGTAGGATTTTTTTTACCATAAGCGTTAATCTATTAGTTAATTTTTTAAAATAAAAAGTCAACTGCCCGCGTTAGTATAATGTAAATTGTTCATAATCAATACGCGAGGCCCGTCTCCGGCCAAATCTGCCAATTGCAGTCTAATTAATTGATAACCAAACGTCTGTCTCACAACAGGACGTTGTATCGGTTGCACATCTGTTACTACAGCGTAACCCTTCCGAATACGACAACAAGGGGAAAATAAGCTATTTAGACTCAATCCTGCGTCATATGGTTGTTACTTAATCATTACCTTTAAAGCGGTTTGTGTATTGTATAGGTTAATGAAAAAGGTTGTTAAAAACAATGAGAAACACGTTCAAGGTTCTATTCTACATCAAGAAGAATGCGCCTCTGCGGAACGGTTGGGCCCCGATCATGGGACGCATCACGATCAACGGACAGCGGACGCAATTTTCCACACGGCTCTCGGTCACTCCCGCCAGTTGGGACACCGCACAGGGGCGGGTCTGCGGACGGAGCAACATGGCCGTCCAAATCAACGAAAAGCTGGCCAATATCCGATTTCACATCGAGAGATGCTACAACAAGCTCTTTTACGAGCAGGCCTTCGTTACTCCGGTGATGGTCAAAGAGATGTATTTCGGCGGCAATCACAAGCAGGAGACCGTGGTCGCCTTCTTCAAGCAGCACAACGACGAATTCAAACGCATGGTCGGTGTCAGCCGCAGCATGACCACATATTATAAATATAGGTGTGTATGCCGGCATCTGGCGGATTTCGTCTGGGACAAGTACAACCGGAAGGATTTAATGTTCAAGGAACTCAACCGCGAATTCCTTACGGGCTTTCATTCCTACATAGCGCAGGAGTGCGCCCATAAGAAAAATACCACGTGGATCTACATGATCGCCCTCAAACACATCCTGATGCTGGCCCGCAGCAAAGGCTATATGAACAAGGATCTGTTTGCAAATTACAAATTACAAAGCGAATTCGTAACGCGCAATTACCTCTCCATGAGCGAGATCAACAAACTGATGCAGTACGAGGGCGACACTCCCACCTTACAACTTATCCGGGATGCCTTTCTGTTCAGCTGTTTCACCGGCTTGTCTTATATCGACATGAAGGACCTTACGCTGGAAAATATCCAGCAGGTGAATAAACAGTTGTGGATCAGTACGACGCGCCGCAAAACGGGTTCCGAAGTAAACGTCCGGCTGTTCGAAGTGCCTTACAACATTCTGCTCAAGCACAGGCCGATGACCCGGACCAAGCGAATCTTCGACCTTCCGAGCAACGGCTGGTGCAATGCCTGTCTCGACAAAATCATGTCCGAAATAGGCATTATGAAACAGATTACATTCCATTCGGCCCGCCATACCTTCGCCACGACGATCACCCTGTCGCAGGGCGTAGCTATCGAGACGATCAGCAAGCTGCTGGGACATAGAAACATACGAACTACGCAGATTTATGCCACCATTACGCACTCGCAGCTCGACGGCGAAATGGAACGTCTGTCGAAGCGAATCAACTCCCTTTACCGCAATTTGCTTCCTCCGGATGCACCCGAAGCCGGCACAAAGCTCATCTAAGCGCCGTCATCCGCCCCTTGCGCCCCTTCCCGGAGGGAAAATCACCGGAAATCACCGAAAAGACCGAAAACCGGCGGTTACAATCTGTAACCAGCCCGACACTTTGCCGGGAAAACTGTAAGTGGCGGACGTTAATCCGCAGAATATGTGTAATAGTAGTAAATTATTTTGAAAAATTTATTTGTATATGAATCGCCAAACGTTTATCTTTGCTAGTGAACTTTTTATTTTAAAATTAATTAAAATTAACGCTTATGGTAAGAAAAATTGTACTATCGTTAATTGCCGTATTCGTGTTCTTGGCATATGCCACGGCCCAGAATAGGCAGATCTCCGGTACAGTTTCCGATGCAAACGGACATCCGGTTGCAGGCGCGACCGTCATTGTAGATGGGACCTCTCTGGGGACCACGACCAACACGGCCGGCGAGTATACGCTTTCGGCTCCGGTGAACGGCACGCTCGTGGTGACGTTTGTCGGTTTTGAGCCGCAGCAGCTGCCTATCGCCGGAAAAACCCGGATCAACGTCACGATGAAGGAGGATGCGCAAGCGATCGACGATGTGATCGTCGTGGCCTTCGGTACGGCAAAGAAAGAGGCTTTCACCGGTTCGGCTGCCGTCATAAAATCGGATGAGATTGCCAAGGTGCAGACCTCCAACGTGGCGACGGCTCTGGTCGGCCGCGTGGCCGGTGTGCAGACCTCCAGCACGTCGGGAGATCTCGGCAAGACCCCCTCGATCCGCGTCCGCGGTTTCGGTTCGATCAACGCCGGCAAGGAGCCGCTCTGGATTGTGGACGGCATGCCCTATGAAGGCGACCTGAACAACCTGAACACGAACGACATCGAGTCGATGACCGTCCTCAAGGACGCCGCTTCGAACGCTCTGTACGGCGCCCGCGGCGCCAACGGCGTGATTATGGTCACCACCAAAAAGGCGAAGTCGGGCGACGCCGTCGTGACGATCGACGCCAAGTGGGGCGTAAACTCGAAAGCGCTGGAGGAGTACGACGTGATCACCTCGCCCGCGCAGTATTACGAGACGCATTTCAAGGCGCTCTACGGCTATTATGCGCAGACCAATCCGGCGGCGAAGGCCTATGCGCTGGCCAGCAGCGGCCTGACTTCCAACGGCACGGGCGGTCTGGGATACAACGTCTATACGGTTCCCGAAGGGCAGGCGCTGATCGGCACCAACGGCAAGCTGAATCCGAACGCGACGCTGGGCCGCAAGATCATCTACAACGGACAGGAGTATTGGCTGACGCCCGACGACTGGATCGACGAGGCTTACCAGTCGGCGTTCCGTCAGGAATACAACGTGAACATCTCCGGTGCGACGGAGCGCAGCTCGTTCTACGCTTCGCTCGGTTATCTGGACAATACGGGTATTATCAAAAGTTCGGCGCTGGAGCGCTATACCGCGCGTCTGAAGGCCGATTATCAGGCCAAGAAGTGGCTGAAGGTGGGCGGCAACATGTCGTATGCGCACTTCAGCAACAGCAACGGCAACTCGAACGAAGGATCGGCTTCCTCGACGGCCAACATCTTCGCGTTCTCTGCACAGATGCCCCCGATCTACCCGGTATACATCCGCGACGGTTCGGGCCGCATCATGGTGGACGACAACGGCTATCAGATGTACGACTACGGCGACAAGGGCAATGCGGGTCTGACCCGTCCGCTGCTGCCCGGCGCCAACGGACTGCAGACCAGCTGGCTCAACAAGAAAAAGGCCGAGGGCAACGCCTTTTCGGGCAGCGGCTTCGTGGACATTTCGCTTTACAAGGGGCTGAAGCTGACGGTAAACGGCAGCACCAACATCGACGAAACCCGCACGACCTATCTCAACAACCAGTATTACGGTCAGTTCGCCGAGGCGGGCGGTACGATTTCGAAGTACCACACCCGCGACATCGCCTACAATCTTCAGCAGATTCTGAACTACAACGAGACCTTCGGCAAGCACAACGTGGGGCTGATGGTCGGTCACGAGTACTATCAGAAAAAATATTACTACCTGAGCGGCACCAAGTCGAAACTCTTCTCCTATGACAACGAGGAGCTTGGCGGAGCCGTCGTTGACGGCGCGGGCGCCCACTCCTACATCGACGACTACAACTCGGAGGGTTACTTCATGCGCGCCCAGTACGACTATGCGGGCCGCTACTTCGTGAGCGGTTCGTACCGCCGCGACGCATCGTCGCGCTTCCACCCCGACCACCGCTGGGGCAACTTCTGGTCGGTAGGCGCCGCGTGGCTCCTCAATCAGGAGAACTGGTTCGACGCTCCTTGGGTGAACATGCTGAAGCTCAAGGCTTCCTACGGTTCGCAGGGCAACGACAACATCGGCAACTACCTCTACACCGACACCTATTCGATCGAGAACAACAACGGCGAAATCGCCGTGCTCTTCGGGCAGAAAGGCAATCCCAACATTACGTGGGAGACCAACACCAACCTGAACATCGGTACGGAGTTCGGTTTCTGGAACAACCGCCTGAGCGGAAGCGTCGATTTCTTCAACCGCAAGACTTCGGACATGCTCTTCGCATTCTCGGTTCCTTCGTCGCTGGGTTACTCGTCCTATTACGCCAACGTGGGCGACATGGTCAACCGCGGCGTCGAGGTGGAGCTGAACGCCGACCTGATCCGCACGAAAAACGTGTTGTGGAGCTTCAACCTGAACCTGACCCATGTGAAGAATGAGGTCACCTATCTGGCTCCCGAACACAAATCCACGACCGTGGAGGGCTACAAAGGCTATATCGACGGCAGTTATTTCGTCGGCGAAGGGCTGCCGCTCTACACCTATTACCTGCGTTCCTACGCCGGCGTCGATCCCGAAACGGGCGCTTCGCTCTGGTACAAGGACGTGAAGGGCGACGACGGCAAGATCACCCGGACCAAGACTTCGGACTACACCTCCGCGACCTGCTACCTGCACGACAGCGCGATTCCTTCGGTATACGGCGGCTTCTCGACCTCGGTTTCGGCCTATGGCGTCGATTTCTCGATCTCGTTCAACTACCAGATCGGCGGCAAGGTCTACGATTCGGGTTATGCCAGCTTCATGTCGTCGCCCTACGGAACCACCGTCGGCACCAACTACCACAAGGACATCCTCAAGGCGTGGACGCCCGAAAACAAAGGCTCGGACATTCCTCGTCTGCAATATGGCGATCAGTATACGACCAGCGTCTCCGACCGTTTCCTGACCGACGCGAGCTACCTGAACATCTCGAACATCAACGTCGGCTATACGCTGCCGTCGAAGATCACCCAGAAATTCGGCGTACAGAAACTGCGCGTCTATCTGGCCTGCGACAACGTGGTCTACTGGTCGAAGCGTCAGGGACTTGACCCGCGTTATTCGTTCACGGGAGCGACCAACTTCTCCAACTACTCGCCGATCCGCACTATTTCGGGCGGTGTAACCGTACAGTTCTAATCTAACGGATAAAACAGGGATTGAAATGAAAAACATATTGAAAACAACGACACTCGCCCTTGTCTGCTCCATGGCGCTCACGGGCTGTATCAAAGAGACCTTCCCCACCGACAGCGCGACTTCCGGACAGGTCAGCGATTCGCCGACTGCGGTGGAGGCCATCGTCAATGCCATCCCCGTCAACATGACTTACCCCTATTCGGTGTACGGCAGGACGAACAACTACGGCTTCGACTTCGGCTATCCGGGCATGATGTGCGCTACGGACGCCGCCACGGGCGACGTGATATGCTCCTCCGGCGACGAAGGTTCGGGATATGACTGGTTCACCTACTGGCAGTCGGGCATTCTGATCGGTCCGACGCAGACCGTATGTCGCTTCCCGTGGAACTGCTACTATACGTTCATCAAATCGAGCAACGATGTGGTCGGCCTGCTGGCGGGCGTGGAACTTTCCGAAGCGCAGAAAAGCTATCTGGGCTTCGCCAAAGCTTATCGCGCCCAGCTCTATCTGGATCTGGCCCGACTGTACGATCCGCTCAACAACAAGTACACCGACGTTTCGGGCGTCAAGGGGCTGACCGTCCCGATCGTGGACGAGAACACCACCGAGGATATGGCCCGCAACAATCCGCGCGTGACGCGCGAGGCGATGTTCGAATTCATCCTCAGGGACCTCGACGACGCCGAGGCGCTGCTGGCCAACTACACCTCTTCGTCGAAGACCAATCCGAGTCTGGCCGTGGTCTACGGCATCAAGGCGCGTGCTTACCTCTGGCTGGGCGGCTTCGATTCGTCGAAGTATGCCGACGCCGCGACGTATGCCCGCAAGGCCATCGACGCCTCGAAATGCACGATCATGACCGAAGCGGAGTGGCTGAACCCCAAAACGGGCTTCAACAAAGCCAACAATTCGTGGATGTGGTACCTTCCGCAGTCTACCGAAGGCATCGCCAACCTTGTGAATTTCGCGGCATGGCGTTCGAGCGAGGCTACGTGGGGGTATGGCGGCAAATACGTTTTCGAAGGCGTTACCAGCAATTTCTACAACGAAATATCCGACACCGACTGGCGCAAGCGCGCGTTCGTGGGGCCTGATGCCAAATATGCCGATTACAGCGACATTACCAACCTGACGGCGGCGCAGTTCGCCAACCTCCCGGCCTATGCGAACCTGAAATTCCATCCCGCCGAAGGCGAGACGGCGACCTATTCCGTCGGCAACGTTACCGATATTCCGATGATGCGCGTCGAGGAGATGTACCTGATCGAAGCCGAGGCTACGGCGCACGCCGACGCCTCCGCAGGTCTCCAGCTGCTCAAAACCTTCATGGCCAAGCGCGACCCGGAATTCAGCACCTCGGCCGTGTCGTCTGCCGACGTCGTGGAGGAGATTATCTGGAACAAGCGTATCGAACTATGGGGCGAAGGCGTCGTATTCTACGACTTCAAGCGTCTGAATTACAGCCTGAAAACCGGCTACGTCGGCACGAACGTACCTTCGAACTGCCGCTTCTCGACCGACGGCCGCGCACCGTGGTGGAACTTCTGTATCCCCGAAACGGAGACCCAGCAGAACACCGCGCTCGAATCGCAGAACAACCCCAATCCCGTGGGAATCATCGATCCGTGGGTGCAGTAACGTAAGTTTTCATGGATGATTTAAAACCGAAAAACATATGAAAGCAATCAAATATTTCTTATACGCGCTTATTGCGACTTTCGTGTTCGCAGGGTGTTCCGACGATCCGACCTACACCCGCGGCGAATCCGAGGCCGACGGCTGCTATGGGGTTTACTTCCCCTCGCAGGACAACGCCGCGGACCTCGAACTCGATCCGGCCGATCCGACGGTACTGACCTTCACGGCCATGCGTACCAACGACGCCGATGCCATCACGGTTCCCGTAACCGTTACGGGCAGTGAGGACGCGATCTTCTCCGCTTCGGAAATCTCGTTCGACGACGGGGCGACGGAAACGACCTTTCAGGTCTCTTTCCCCGACGCCGAAATCGGTACGACCTATTCCTGCAACATCCAGATCGAAGACAAGAAATACGCCTTCATCTACGGTGAAAAGGCTTCGGGCGTAAGCTTCTCCGTCACCCGCGTGAAATGGAACCTCGTGACCGGGCCGAAAGGCGAGACCAAGGGCAAATGGCGCGACGACATTCTCAGCTCCGCCTACGGAATTCCCAACCGTTACGGCGAAGGCGAGGTGGAGATCTACGAACGCGACGACAACCCCGGCTACTACCGCATCAGCAACGTCTACTCGGCGGAGTATCTGGCTTCGCTGCTGAACATGTCTCCGTCCGAAGTGTCGGGCAACCGTTCGGACGTCATTACCTATATCGACGCGACGAATCCGGATAAGGTCTGGCTGCCCGAACAGTCTACGGGCGTGTTCCTCAACAGCGGCGACGGTATCGTCAGCTTTGCCTCGCAGGTGCCGGAAAACGGATTCAATGGCAGCGGGTACGGCACCAACGTGAACGGAGTCATTACATTCCCGGCCAAAAGCGTACTGCTGATGTTCGGCGACGACGGCTGGTATGTCGGCAACGCCGGCGGCATGCAGCGTCTGATGCTGCCGGGAGCAGAGGAGTACGACTACTCGCTCGCCCTGACCGACAGCGAACCGGCCGACGGCAAGGTCGAGATCGCAGCCAAACTGGGCGCCGACGTCGCCAAGGTGAAATACGCCTTCTTCGAAGGAGTCTTCGGCGACGCCATCGCCAAGGCGAATTCGGCGGGCATCGACGCGGGAACGGTCGAGTCGAAGGAGATCACGGCGGACGGAACCATCGTGGCCCAATTCGAAGAGACCGGCAAATACACCGTCGTTGCCAACATTTACGATGAGGCGGGCGAGCTTCAGGGCTACGAATTCCTGTCATTCGGCTACGTCAAGGCCGGCGACGACAAACCCGTCGTGCTGAGCGTCCGTACGGAGCTTACGTGGGAGTTCGAAGCGCAGGGACACACTCCCGAAAACTCTATCCGCTCCATTATATTCGGTGAAAATATCGAATCGGGCTACATGGGACTCTTCAAGAGTGCCGACCTGACCGGTAAAAGCAGCGAGGACCTGATTGAAATAGCCAAAACGTCCGGCAAGGCAATTACGGCTGAAGAAATTGACAAGATCAACGACACGGGTCTCTCGCTGCTTCATAAAGGCTTGAACGCCGGTACGGATTACGTGCTGCTGGTGTGGGCTTACAACGGCTATTACGGCAAACTGTACAGCGTGCAACAGACTACGGCAGGCAAACCGGATCCGCTGCAGATACACTATACGTACGACGATGTCGAAAACGGCCTGACCAAGGCGGGCTACTGCGGAACGTGGGATTACTATGCGGTCGATGCCTATGACAAGACCGGCAACACCTCCCGTCAGTACTTCGGACAGGTAGTCGTCGAAGACGGAGGAACGACTTCCGGATATGCGGATTTCGACAACGTATTCAGCGACTACGTGAAGGTGTCCGGACTTACGGGCGCTCCTCAGGCGTTCAATGCCGGCGAATCGCAGTATATGGCGTGGAGCGGCGGCCTTCTCTACGTACTCGCTCCGCAGCTGATCGGCAACGTGACGCTTCAGGGAACGGATTACTTCGTGAACGTGGCTTACACGGCCGAGGGTGACGACGGAGTTTACAGCGGACGCGGCCTGCTTCTGGGCGCGCCGGTGGCCGACGGACTGGTGGCTTTCGTGCCCAATCCCCAGCTTCAGGCGTCGAACAATCTGACGTTCACGGGTATGTGGTTCGGAATCTATGCGGGCTACGATCCTGCGACGAACAAATTCTCCGGCGGCGAAGGAGGCATCGTCTTCCATGAATGGCTGCTGCTCGCAGACCCGGATTTGTATCCGACCGCCGATATGGCTTTCCGTGCAGCCCGGCAATTATGTGGAACTCCGCGGGCCGGAGCTTGCGAAAGTAATTGTCGGCGAAAACAGAATGCCTGCCGACCGCGGCCGTGAGTGCGAAATCGTCGGCATGCCCGCTTTGGGCGCCGCCAAGGCCAAGGTGGAATTCCGTCAGGGAATCGCCGCCCGGAGTGCGGACTTCACCCGCAGGACCGGCGCGAAAATAACCGAATAAAAAACTGTTGTTCGGACAGTACGACTATCACCGGGGAGCCGGCCCGCGAGGCCGGTTCCCTTTTTAAATTCACCTACCATGACTGACAAGAAAATTTTACTGCTCGCGCTGCTGTTCCTTGCGGGCTGTGCCTCGGACCCGATGGAAGAGAGCGGCGGCAAGGAGGCTCCGGCGGCCGCCATGCGCAAAATCGTCAATGCTCCC
>ERZ779876.1423-NODE-1423-length-20753-cov-36.972220_pt1 | contig 20753 bp, 17 predicted proteins | sample MGYA00511068_ERZ779876 | MGnify/ENA primary metagenome ERZ779876 (study PRJEB29588, sample SAMEA1970858) | human gut metagenome | biome: human gut; feature: human-associated habitat; material: faeces | place: Denmark | collected 2008/2010 ...
GCTGTCCTTCGCTGATTGCCTGACGCATCATACCGCAGGAGATCAGCACGTCGAAGTATGTATAGCGCACACGCATATACGGTCTGGTTTCCGGCGCTGTCCAGAATTCACCCGTGTACTCTTTAAATGCACCGGCTTCTTTCATCTGTTGCTCAGCCAGCGCCAGCAATTCCTACAAGGCAAGTCTCTGCTCGTCCAGATGATGCTCCGTTATGCTGGTGATCATCTGCAGCCGCGCATCGAGGTTGTCCGGCTCCAACTCCAGCGCCTTGCGGAGATATTCCATGTGCTTTTTCTTGGATGTTGCCTGCTCTGCAAGATCCAGATAATCGTCGGCTGTTTCGGGTGCGTGGTCTTTCTGCGCGGCACACTTCTGATCGTACTCTGCGAGGAACTGTTCCGCCAGTGCATTTGCATCGTCCTCACTCTTGATCTCGTCTGCGTGAGAATCCAGGAAACGCTGTAATTCTTTCAGAACCTTTTCTGTTTCTCTGCTCATTTTATAATGCCTCCTATTGCAGCATTTATAAATATTATAGCAGATTCGTCAGCTTTCGTCGAGATACGAGTGTCAAAGACTTCTTTTGAATTTCGACTGCTGAATACTTCGCGCCGCTGATCCTGCGTCCTCTACATACCGCACATCTCATCCATTTTCATATCATCCTCAGACATCTCTCTGCGCATATAGGCATCGAACTGTTCCGAATACTGCTCGTACTTTTCGCCGCCGATTTCCTTCAGAAAGTCCTCCTTGAACACCCACAGGGGATATTCGCAGTAGCCGCTGATTTTGCTGTGGCCGGTATCCTGCGCGACTTCGTTGGAAAGGAGCTGCGACGCGAACGGGCAGTTATTGGTGTCAATGAATGCGCAGTTTTTCAAGGTGAGGAAGTCCCCGAAGGACACTGTAAGGACGGCGTATTGCTCGGTCACGTTCTCTTTCTGATCCACTTCATCGAGAACAATCGCCAGCCCCGGCATTTGCTTCCCCATGTAATCGCGCGTGTCATACAATTCGACCCGCGGCTTCAGCCGGATTCTCCCGCCTGTATAATATTCCGAAATTTCAAAAACCATAGGTTCCTCCTTTAAATTGTCCAACAGGGCAAAGAAAAGCGCAGTCGCCGTGACCGCGTCTTTCTCTGCCCTGTTTTTATAATACCCGCACCATCTGCTCGTAAAGCATGACGTACTTTTCGTCGATGATCCGATTGTCGTGGTAGTGTCCGAACAGCCAATAGTGGAATTGGCTGCGGCCTCGTATTTCTTCCAGAAAGTCTGTCAGCTTGTCTGGCCTGAAATCGGCGTTGATTTTCTGCTGAATCGCCGTCGGTGCACAGTGTGTGATGATGTAGTCAACTTTCCAGTCCAGCCATTCCATCGTCTGCCGGGCTTCGGCGTATTCCTCTCCGGACGGCAGTTCCTCCTGCCACCATGAAATGTGGTTGATGCGGAACTGCCCGCGATTGCGGCGCAAGGAATCATATCGTCCATAAAAATCTGGGCTGTCCATATCCAGAATCCCGTCCGCAATGTCATGGCTCTGTGCGCCGCCCATCGTGAAGAACGTGCGGCCTTGCAGCTCGAACGCCTGCCCGCGCATCAGGTGAATGACGTGCGGACGGATCTTATGCACCTTTCCACCGCGCCATTGTTCCACGGGATATTCGCTCAGAGCGTCAAAGTTCTCATGATTGCCGTCTACGAACAAAACCGTAAACGGTAGGGCCTCAAGCCGGTCGAACTGCTGATCATCGCTCTTGTCGCCGTTCCAAACACAGCCGAAGTCGCCGCAGACGATCATGTAATCATCTTTGGTCATCTCCGATTGCTCCGGAAAGTATTGTGGTTGAAACCGGAGGCTGTTTCCATGAAGATCACCGGTTGCATAGATCACTTTTATCACTCCAATCGTTGCTTGATTTCTGCGCCGCCCTTGATCCGCACCAGAATCTCATCGGCAGAGAGGACGGTCACGCGCTCTACGATCTGCCGGACGGCGTTTTCATTCCATTCTGTGATTGTCTGTGTGGTATTCTCTATAGCTTCTTCTGCCTGCTTCATGCGGGTGCAGACGCGGTCGGCATCCATGCTGCTTTGCAGGATTTCTTCTTTCTGCTTTTTGAGTTCGGTTTGCTCGGCCAAGATTTCTGCAAATTGTGCATTGCAGGCTTCTTTATCCTCAGCATCAATGGCTTCTGCCAGCAAGTTTTGGAACTGCTCGTCGAGCTGCACCAGTCGGCGTTCGATATCAGCAAGACTCATCGTCTGTCCCTGCACCGGCAGCAGCTCCAAGGAAACTGCATTCTTAATACGATCAAGTAGGGCCGGTTTATCACTCATGACGGAATTGATCGCCGCCAGAATTGCCGCCTGCAGCATTTCTTCCTTGATCGTCGGCGAATCGTGGCAGTACTTTGTGCCGTAGTTCAGGCGGCTGGTGCAGCGCCAGACGGGATATTTTCGTCCGAGAGATGTCCATGTGCAGCGGCGGTAGAGTGTCCCGCACTCGCCGCAAACGAGCCTGTCCGATAAGGCGTATTTGCTTGTGTAACAAGACCGTCCTGTCACAGCCGTTTTGGATGGGCTGCGCAGGGCGCCGCGCCTTGCCATTTCTGCCTGTACCGCTTGATACTGTTCTTTGCTGACGATGCCTTCATGATGGTCTGGCATGTAGTACTGTGTCATTTGCCCGATATTTTTGACGATCTTTTTGCTGATGACATCGGTGCAGAAGGTCTTTTGCAGCAGCACGTCACCGCAGTATTTTTCGTTGGTCAGGATTCCTTTGATGGCCGAAACCGACCATTCTTCTGTGCCGAGGACAGTTTTGATATGATTGCTTTCCAACCAGTCCTTCAGGTTTCGCAAGCTGGCACCATTTTTATACCGCTCATAGATTTCTTGCACCACCTCGGCTTGCTCCGGTATGATATAGAATTTTCCGTCTGCATCCTTTTTATATCCATAGAGCCGATGGCAGGGCACTTTGAGCGTTCCGACGTTCGCATGCATTTGCCGCCCGCGCCGGATGTTGCCGGAGATGGATTCGCTTTCAGACTGCGCCATCGCGCCGTACATCGTGATCATGAATTCGCTGTCTGGCGGCAGAGAGTTGATGTTTTCTTTCTCAAAGAGGACGCCAATGCCAAGCTGTCGGAGAATGCGCGTATAGTTGATGCAGTCGAGCGTATTTCGGGCAAAACGCTGGATGGATTTTGTGAGTATGAGGTCGATCTTTTTCTGCTTGCACTGACGGATCATTCGTAGGAATTCCGTGCGCTTCTTTGTAGACGTGCCGGTGATGCCCTCGTCGGCAAAAATGCCAGCCATCGTCCATTCCTTGTTGGACATGATTTTATCGGTGTAGTATTCGCACTGGGCTTCGTAGCTGCTGGCCTGTTCTTCCTCCTTGGTCGAGACACGGCAGTATGCCGCGACACGAAGTTGTTTTGTGACCGTGGTCGTTTGCTGTAGGTCTGGCTTTGGTGGGATTATAATGACGCGCGGCTTTTCGTCTGTCATGCAAGATCTTCCTTTCCGATGATCTGTCCATTCTTGAGCTGCAACCGCACCGTCTGGCGCGTCACCAGCACGGCAGAGACGGCGCTTTGCAGTAACTCTGCATTGAGCTCTGCCGTGCATTCGAACGCCGCAAACAGCCGCCGCAGGCGCACGGTTTCGTATTCCTCGTTACCGATGGTGTCATACTGTTCCTGTGCCAGCTTGCAGATCAGACTTCTGGCAGCGTCCTCGTCGAGCGGCTGGGTGTTCAGAATGTCATCCAGCTCGGCTTGCGCATTCGTATGTACCGGTGCAGAAGTCCGTTCCGGCTGCGTGATGCGCTCCGGCTGTTCCGCCAACCTGCCAAGCAGGTGCGTGACCTGCTGCTCGATCTCCGGCGTAGGTGGTTTGGAGCAGACACGCTTGAGCGCTTTCTGTGCAGGTGTCCGTTCCGGCAGGCGCTGCTTGGTCTGGCGCTTCTCGGCGACCGCTTCAAATATTTTTATGTCAACTAACTTTGAATAGCTGTCTGTACCGGTGTACTTGGCGTTTTCTAAGATTCGGGCAACCATGTTCTTGTTCCACGACTTGCCCTCGTCATAGGCGGGACCGGTTTTGCTCATCTGCTCTGCAATTTCTTTGAGCGATGCGCCGAGCGTATATTGCAGGAAAATATCCTGCACAGCTTTTGCTTCCGGCTCGTTCCGGATAATCTCGCCCATGCGCATCTGGTAGCCAAACGGCAGTTTCCGATTCCCCATTACCACTTCGTCCTTTCGATCTGCTCTGTCAGTTCCAATCCATTTTTCAGCCGGAAGCGTAGGCGCTCATTGCTGTCTACGATGATTTTATCTACAAGCGCATCGAACAGCTCCGCATCAAAGCCATCGAGGAAGTCCGGCCCGTCCTCCAGCGCGTCCATGAGATCGCGGGTGCGGTCTGCCAGATCGTCGCTGTCGGTGTCGAGAAGCCTTGCCTTTTCCTGTTTCAGCCTGCGGAGCTGTTCGCTGAGTTTGTTATTGGATGAGATAAAAGTGTCAGGATCAACGCCGCCCGTCTGTTGAAGCTGGGTTAGGAATTGAACCTGACTGAGTGTGTCCGATATTTTCTTGTTGAGAGAGATTACATCCTCGCTCCAGAGCATCCGAGCATAGCGGATCTTCTGGAGATTCGAGAGCATTTGCGTGAAGATGGGGCCTCCGTGGTGCTTGAGTTTGTAGTACAGACGGCAGAACGCCTGCTCAATTTTACCTGTCGGAACTGGTTGCAAATCGCACGTTTGACTGTCTTCAAAGTGCCTTTGGCAGACCCAGTATTCCTTTCCGCTGGATGTTTTCCGCTTTAGGGAACATCCGCATCTGGGACATTGCAGCAGTTTCTCATATGTACGTTCTTTGCTTGATGCGGTTGCTCTTGTGTCGCGCCGTTTTAGAAGCGCCTGTGTGCGCTCAAATACATCTGGCGTAACGATTGACGGATTGATGTTATAAATGAACCGCTGTTCCCGTTCGCCACGATTCTGCATCTTCCTGTGTGGAAAAGTATCTGTTGTATAGAATTTTCCAAGAAGAGCGTTGCCTGCATATCGTTCGTTTCGCAGAATGTGATAAACAGTAGAACCTGCCCACATCTCTACATCTTTTCTTGTTGGCAAATTCGCCGCGCGCAGTGCGTCGGCAATTTCTTCTCTGCTGTTTCCATTTAGGAACATATCGAAGATCTGCCGAACGACCGAAGCCTCATTTTCTTCGATGACCAGTTGCCCGTTTTGCAGCCTGAAACCATACGGCGCTTTGCAAGTATTGAACTTACCGCTCTCCATTCGCTTCTGGTAACCCCACTGGACATTTCCTGAAATGGACTCGCTGCCTTTCTGTGCCAGCGACGCCATGATTGCCGTGACCATTTCACTGGACACCTTGCTGGTGTCGATACCCTGTTCCTCGAACAAGACGCTGACGCCGAGTTCTTTGAGTTCCCGGACAGCCGCAAGACAGTCTTTCGTATTTCGAGCGAAACGGGAAATGGATTTGACCAAAATCCGGTCAATCCTTCCTTTGCGGCAATCCTGCATCATGCGCTGAAAGTCTTCGCGCTTTTCAACCGACGTGCCGGTGATGCCCTCATCGGCATAGATGTCAACCATTTCCCAATCTGGGTTGTTAGAAATAAGCTCGGAATAATATTGGTTTTGGACGCGGTAGGAGTTGAGCTGATCTTCGCTGGAGGAGCTGACGCGGGCATAAGCCGCGACGCGCAGCTTGCGCGCGACGAACTCATCGTGTGCCGGGATGACTATGACGCGCTGCTGTTCCAGCGCAAGGTTTCCGTCGGTTTGCTTTTTCGCCACATTCTCACCTCCTTGCAGCAACACACACTACCACACAAAGGGCGTAATAGCTATGACCAAAACGGAGAAAAATCAAGCGTAAAGTGTGAAATTTGCACCAAGCTCGACCGCGATCCGCCGTGCGATCTTTTTGATTTCATTTTCAGAAAAGCCCACCGTTTGGAGCGCCTTCAAAAGCTGGCAGATGCCTAAAAAATCAATGTTTGGATTCATAAGATTCTCCTTCAGCCACGGGGCGGCTCTGATTGCGCAGAGCCGCCCCTGCTTTTGAAATTTTGATGCTCGCTCCTGTTCGACGCTTCTTCCCGGAGCCAAGGCAGCGGCTGAACGGCGGCTGGCACCGCTCACGGGTCTTGCACCCCTCCGAGGATCTCTCCGAGCTGCCCCCATTACGTTCCGTTGTGGCTGGGCAGGAGTACCATTGTCCGCGGACAAGATCATTGCGAGGCAGCTTGCCAAAGCTGCTTTTGGATGGATGGGTACCGCTCGTCACCTTCTTGGGCCGTCTTTATGCTGGAGCATCGCTCCCGCACAGGTGGTCTTCGCGCATCCTCCGCATCGCTGTTCCATTTCTGGCTCATCCGCTTGATGTCATTCAGTCGCTGGATATGTACTTTTCAAGCTGCACGAGGGGGCTTAAAAAAGATCCCCTCATGTGGTAGGCAGCGAGAACGCGCTTTTTATGCAGTTTTCAATTATTTTTTCAAAAAATTTTTTAAGCGTGAAATTCTCCGAGAAATTTTGTACTGTTTTCCATATCCCATCTGTTCTAAATCAGACTGTGTGAAGCCCTGAATGATAAATTGTGTCAACAGCTCAAGATCTTCTTGTGACAATTCCTTTAGACGTGCTGCCAATCGTTCATCCGTAATATCTTCAATCCAGCCTGTACTTGTGCTTGCCGCATAATTATCCCACCGACTGATTGCTGTCAGGAATTTTTTGAAAAGCGGTGATTTATCGCCTTGGCTGTTGCTGCCGTTGTCATATTGGGCTTCTCTGAATTCTTGCGTGTGAATAGCGTAAATTCGTTCTTTTTTGAAATTTTCCCAATCGTAGTCGTGCAAGATGTTGATCTTTTCAGTTGACATGCCAGCCTTTTCATATTCGACACGCAGCTGCGTCCATTCTCTTTCAAACTTTGCCTTTTCGATTGCATAATTGAATCCCATTACGGATTCCTCCAATCTTTTGAAATTTTGAGAGAACCAAAATTTCAAAAGCGGAGGGGCACGGGGCAGACAGAAAACAGCCATTGGCACATTCCTGCTGTTCTCGGCAAGAATACACCAATGGCTGTTGGTATTATCCCCTAATGGTTCATGATAAAAAACGGTATAGTTTAAACCGCAGTGTTCCGGATGCCACTTGTGTGTAGATCGAACTGCGATTTGCTGGGTTGCTGGTCACCATCGGAAGCAGTCTGCCTGCTTCCGGTTTCTTCTATCAACCATACGCACTCCATCTAGAGCAGACATAACTATAACGATGATTGCATTGACACACTTCCAAAATGGCAGGTTGCAATTATTGCTGTTTCACAAGAAAAGATATGCCCTAGTAGTGGTTGTATTTTGCCACCAATAGAACATTTTCCGCAAACTGCCTTTCATGTAGAATAAAGGCGTTGGAGGTGATCTTCTGGTGGAGGAATTACATGATCCGGTTTCAAAGCGAGTTGGCAGAGTTCTGCGAAAAATCCGCGAAGAACAGGGTCTTACGCGCGCACAGCTATCCGAAAAAAGCACCGTCAGTGAGCGACAGATATCTGCCATTGAGCTCGGTGAAAAGGGGCCGAGTCTCAACTCTCTGGAACTGCTTCTTCGCAGTTTGGGCGCGTCTGCCGATCAACTCTTTTATCCGGAACTGTCCGAAAATGATCCCATGCTTGCACAGATCGTGCATCTTGCCGGAGCCTGCAATGCGAGGCAAAAGCGTATGATTGTTGCATTCATCCAAATGCTGCAGGCTGAAGAATATGGAGAAAATAAATAGCAACCTTCGGTGGGAATGTTGCGACATTGCTTTATAATGAAATGGTAAATGTGAAGGGGCGGCTGAATAGCCGCCCCTTCTGTGTTGCTATGTGGTCAACTGGGAAAGATGCTCAGAAGCCTGCGTCAGCGCAGCTTCTTCCATGTCTCATGGGTACCAGATTTCGTGTAGGTGTGGCTGTTGGTCGCCTCCTGCACATCGAGGTAGTACCATGCGTTGACGTTTGCGTTGTCGCGCCAGGTCTTCATGCCGGACAGCAGATCGTCCTCAGACTTCGGCGTACGGCCGAGCGCACGGTTCACCATCGCCATCAGTTCGGCGCGGGTGATCGTTGCATCGGGACGGAACGAGCCGTCGGGATAGCCATTGATCCAGCCCATTTTCGCGCAGACAGCGATTTCATCAGATGCCCAATGTCTTGCGGAGACATCGTTGAAGGAGTTTGCAGCGCTCTTGATATCCGCAAACTGCGCCAGCATTGCAGCAAGCTCTGCGCGCGTGATTGCCTCATTCGGACGGAACTTTCCGTTCGTTCTGGTGTCGACGATCACGCCGGCATTTTCAAGCGTTGCAACGTAGAGGTTGAACCAGTCGCCGCGGACAACATCGCTGAACGAGCATCTGGTCGTTTCATACGTCTTGACACAATCTGCGTCCATGACGCGATAGAGAATTGCTGCAACTTCCGCGCGTGTCACATCGCCGGTGGGCTTTACCGTGCCGTCGGGATAGCCGTTGACATAGGCAAAGTGGTCGTTTATGTTGAACTTCAGAGAATTGTCCTGTTTCGGCTTGTTGGGAGACTCAATCTGAACGCCGGAACCGCCGGAGCTCTTCTTGATGTAGACAACATCGTAGGTGTAGCCCTCCGCGGTCATGGTGCCTTCAATCACCGCGTCGTCCTTGTCTCTAAGCTTGTAGCCCTTGACAACCGGAGACGTTACACTGAAATCAGCACCCAGTGCAACACTTGCTTCGTAGCTCTTTTCCAGCTTCTTGCCATTCCTATCAACGTAGTTGATCGTCAGGGCGTAATAGCTGCGGCTCCAGCCTGCAAGCAGCGTATGGTTGGCAGCAGTCTTTACAATGGTGTCCTTTGTGACTCTGACACCGTTCAGGTACCAGCCCACGAATCTGTAGTTCTCGCGGGTCGGGGTCGGCAGTTCGCCGTAAGCGGCATCAAAGGTGACGAGCTTGCTCGTCGGGGCAACCGTAGCGTCGTCAGCGTTGGGGTTGAAAGTGACGGTGTAGGTGTTCGCCGTCCAGTTGGCATACAGCATATGATCGCCAGGGGTCTTAACAATTGTCGTTGCTTCGACCTTGTTGGCATCCGTGAACTCTGTTTTGCTCAGATACCAGCCCTCAAAGGTATAGCCCTCACGAGTCGGAGTCGGCAGAGTGTCGTAAGCCGCGTCAAAGGTGACAATCTTGTTCGTCGGGGCAACCGACGCGCCTTCAGCGTTGGGGTCGAAGGTGACGGTGTACTCATTGGGAGTCAGCTTGCCGTAGAGTTCCCACTTCTTGGCTGTTTTGAGCGTCTGACCTTCGATGAGCTTCTCTGTCTTGCCAAGGTCATCATCGTCCTGATACCAGCCGTCGAAGGTGTAGCCGTCCTGTGTAAGAGCGGTGAGCTTGTAGCCCTCCTCGCTTCTAAGAACATCCTCAAAAACGTATTCCGTCTTGCTGAGGCTGTCGATCTTATCGCCGTTCTTGTCGAAGACGGTGTAGTTGACGGGGTAGTTCCAGTGAGCGGAGATGGTCAAGTTGCCGGTCGTGCCCTTCGGGATCTCGGTGATCGTCTCAGCGACGTCGTCCTTGTCCAGATCGCAGCGCCACTCCACGAACTGCTTGCCGAATTCGCCTGCCGCCGTGATGGGGTTCAGGGTAATGTCATCATCCTCGATCGTGTAGCTGGTCGGATTCTGGGGCTGAAGGTGCGGCTTATTCTTGATGTCCTTGTCGTTGTATTCGTAGGTGATGGTGTAGGTTTCTGCTTCCCACTTGGCGGTCAGGACGAGGTCGCCTGTCACGGTATCTTCCGTGAAGACAAACTTATCGGTCGCGCCCTGCGCGTACCAGCCATCGAAGGTGTAGCCGGTGCGGGACGGGTCTGTCGTCGGAGCTGCAACCTTTTCGCCCTTGAGGTAGTAGTCGTAGATCGGAGCGCCGTTGTAGCTATACAGTGCCGTGGGCATATTCTTGACGTTCGCCTCGTCCTCGGTCACGAAGCGGACAGTGTAGAGCGGCAGATTGCCGGAAAGGAAGTTTTCTTCGTCTTCCACGCTGAGCCACGTCCAAGTGGTGTTGCTCAGAATGTTGTTCGTGTTGAACGCGTCGGGGATATCAGCATCCTTCTGGAAACCGCTCAGCTCATCGGTAACGTCCGTCGTAATTTTATCGCCGAAGAGGTCTTCGGTAAGGCCAGCGGCGATCTTGGAAGCGTACTTGCCGACAAGAATGCGGTCGATTGCTTCGCCGTCTTCATCGGTTTCGTAGGCCTTGAGGCCGATGCGCGCAAGCGTAGCAGCGTTCAGCTTAACATCGTTGACCAGAAGGCTGTCTTCCTCGCCGGAATCAACCGGAGTGATGTAGACGTTCACGTCGACTTCAACAGGCTTCCACTGTGCGTACAGCCTGACCTGACCCTTACCGTTCAGGTCAGACTCTGCGAAGGTGACATCCGTCGCGCCGCCGTCATAGTCCTTGGGGCCTTCCTTGGTTTTTGCCCAGCCGGTGAATTCGTAGTGCTCTCTGGTGAACACGTTCTCTCTCAGCGTGTGTGGCTCGCCGAGCGTCAGATCGTTGTCGCTGACATGCGTGAAGTCCTTGCCGCCCTTCGTAAATGTGCCGCCGTTGCCGTCGTAGTAGATCGAATAGGTTCTCGCCCAGACAGCGTAGAGCGTGTAGCCGGGGTAGCCGGTCGTGGTCTTCCAGTTTGCTCCGTTGTTCTCGGTCTTCCATTCGACGGGAATGGTGGGAACGTCCAGAGTCGTATCGGAAGTCCAGCCGAGGAACACGTAGCCCTCGCACGCCGGAATGTTTTCGCTGAGGTAGAAGGTCGTCGTGCTGCCCGCGTTGAGTGTCTGCGTCACCTTGAGGGGGTCAGGCATGTTCGTGACCGGCTTGCCCTCGGGTGCGTGCGCGTCGTAGGTCAGCGTCACCTTGCAGAGCACATGCACGGTGGGGCCGTTCTTGAGCTGCTGCCACTTGCCATCCTTGAACACGATCTGCGTCGAAACCTCCGGATCGCTTACAGCAGCCAGCGCGTGGTCGTCGGCATACTTGGAAGCCGCGAGATAGCTTGCGGACTTGAAGACCAGATTCGCGGTCGTATCGCTCGTGGGCACGATATCATACTCGCCCTGGTCGTAGGCAATTAACTCAGCGTGTGTGCCATAGATGTCGCACTTGACATACACCGTATCTTTGCCATTGAATTCGATGTTCTCCTTGGTGGGGTCGGGGATCTTCTCCCAGTTGGCGACGAGGTTCGTCCAGCCGTTTACCTTCTGGCCGCTGACATCGGTGCTTTGGCCCTCGCGGCTCCAGAACTTGAAGGTGTAGCCGGGACGAGTCGCGGTGGGCGCGTCGGCAGTGGGAAGAGCCGCACCCTTGCGGGCCGTGGTCGCAAACAAGCGGTTGTCAGCAACGCGGTCTGCGTCGGACATGTAGTAAACAACATTCTCATAGTCATAGACCATGCACTTGAGGTTCGTCCAGCCGTTGACGGTTTTCTCGGTAAGGCCACGGGGCGGATTTGCGGGGTCCCCCTTATAGATGTTCCACAGGCCGTCGTCGTACCAGCCGTAGAAGTCGTACTTGCCGCCGCTGTTCGTTCCGTCGTAGTAGTTCGCGATGGGGTAGTCGGCCGCTTTAATGACCGTGCCCTTTTTCACATTTGCAACTCTGACTGTCTTGTACGACTCCGAGGTGTCGCCGTTGCGGAAGATCACAAGCTCGACCGGGATCAGTTCTGCTGCGCAGGTGACCTCGACGACCGGCACGGGAAGCTCCTGCGTCCAGCTTGCGACGCCGCCCGGAGCGGTGCTCTTTTCATAGTTGAAGCGGATACTGGTCAGCGTCAGAGACTGGCCGTCACTGATTCTGTGCGTAGCGCCAGTCCGGTTGTTATACAAATTCAGGTAGTACGTGCTATTAAGCGTCACGTCAGCAAGAACATAATACTGGTTCTTTTCTGCGTCGTACTGCACTTCGCTGATGGAATCATAATCACTAGGCTGGATGGTATATGTAGTCGAAGGGCGCTCTGCATGCGCCTTATCAGCGTTCTCGCATTCGAAGGTGACGCCGCCTTCCAGCACTCCGGGCTTCGTGGGCGGAGTCTCCGGCTGCGAGCCGTTGCACTTGACAACGATGGTTGCCCATGCGTCAGTCATGGGTGCGTTGTCCATCTTCCAAGTCTTCTCGCTTGCGTTCCAAGTCCAAGTCCAGCTGGTGCTGGCGTTCGGCGCGGTGTCTTCATGGGTCTTGCCGCCGTTGATGGAATCGTCTTCGCCATTGAACTTTGTAACAACAGCCGCTCTGGTCAGCGTAACGGTGACATAATAGCCGCCGTTGCTGTCTGTCGTAATGTCGCTGGTCGAATAGCAACCGTCAAGTTCGCCGAAATGGTAGATCTTCGCATGCGCGGTGTCAGTCTCGCACTGAACGTTGACCTGCATGCCCGCGAGCTGCTCCTCGCCGAACTCGGTGGGACGCTCGGGGATATGCTCTATCCATTTAGCATAGTAGGTCTTTCCCTTTTCCGGCGTTCCTGTATATGGAGTCCCAGAAAAGTCTTCCGTCTCATACCACTTGGCGGTAAAACCCTCGCGGTACACAGCGGCAAAACCAGCAGTTGCTGCTGTTACATCTACTGTGCCGCCGTTGACAATTAGGACAATGCCCTTCTTGTCAAGGCCGGAACCACTACCTCTAAGTGTCTGAGCCGCCGCGGCATCCTTCGCATAGATTACACAATCTTTGTTGAACTTGTTCGGCTCTCCTTTGACAACTTCATAGCTTTCGCTATCATCATCCCCAAAGCAGCCCGAACCGACTGTGAGCGTATCAACAGCAGAGAGATCCAGCCATTTCAGATTGGTACAGCCCAAGAACATCTTGGCTTGGAGTTTTACGGTCTTTCCGGTAAACTGTGCCGTCTCTAAATTTGGATTAGAGCGGAAGGCGGCTTGTTGTTTATCTGTAGTAGCAAATTTATCTGTGGAAACGATCAGATGCTTGATAGGCGTTTTTCCGGCAAACTGATAGCCGTTAAGGTTCCAGTTATCGCCGTTGATGACCAAATTTTCAAATCCGGACGGCAATATGTTTCCATACCATGTGTTTTTGCCGTTGATTGTCAGGCTCTTCAGAGAAGACAGCGTAGAAAAATTCAGCGTATCTACTGTACCGTTGATTTCGATACTCTCCACCGGAGCCTGCTTATAGTCCTTGCTGCCATATGTAGTATCTGGTCCAAATGCACCGTTATTGAGTTCATTGATCGTAGAAGTTGCCGAAGTGACAACTGTACTCAGCGCACTACAACCTGCGAAGGTATTCTTGTTCTCCAGCGTCAGTTCTGCCGCATTTATCGTTACCTTCGTCAAGGAAGTACATGCCTCAAATGCGCGGCTTTCTACCGTTTTCACGCTTTTCGGTAGCACCAGTGCGGTCAACCCGGAACCCCAGAAGGCGTAACTATTGATCGTCTGAACATTTTTCAGGTCGATCTCTTTGAGTGCCTTGGTGTTGAAGAACGCGTTCGTGGCAATCGTAGTAACAAAATCCGCCAGAGCAACAGATGACAGTTGTTCACAGCCGTTGCACAGACCGCTGGGGATCTCTGAAATTCCGTCTGCAACGGTCAGTGACTTTAGGCCGGAACTGTTAAAAGCATTGGATGCTCCACCGCGCAGGCCAAGCGGGATCTTCGTAGATAGAGTAAAGGAAACCAGATTAGGCATACCGGCAAAGCCATATGCACCAATATAGTTCAAAGCATTCCAACCGTCAAAATCTACAGTGAACTGCGTTCCACGGAATGCGGCACAGCCTACGCCGGTAAAGCTGGCAGGAAGCCAAGCCGAAAGCTCCTCGCCGCTGCCGAGGCTGGTACAGCCGTCAAACATGCTGGTTGGAACATAGTTTCCGGTATAAGTATCGTCTTTAGAATCAGTATCGGTAATCACAGGTGCATTAAACCCACTTGCCCACTCAACCGTAGTCAGTGCAGTATCGCCCCGAAAAATGTGATCGCCCAGACTGGTAATGCTGGCAGGGATGTTCGCTTTAACTACGTTTGTTAAATAGGAGAAGGCCCAGTTGCCAAGGCCGGTGACGCCTTCCTCAATTTTGATTTCCGTAATAGAATCCTTCAGGGCATACCACTCCGTAGGGTCTGTTACTGTTTCTCCCGCTTGACTGGTATAGTCCTTCATCGCACCGTTGCCCGAGATGGTGAGGGTATAGGAACCGTCCCCATCGTCATCAGTCAGCTCCCATGTGACATGATCCGCTTCCGTCGCGCCACAGTTTCCGGACAACTCACTGCCGAGCCCTTCGCCCAACAGCTGCAGAGCATCACTGTCATCCGAATCTTCCGAATCATTCAAGACATCCGGATCTGCCTGATTATCCGGATCTGCCTGGTCACCCAGATTCTCTGAATCCTGCTGCGTAACCTGCCCGGAACCTGCGGAAGTATCCGGGTCTTCGCCATCCGCAGCCAGTACCGCCGTCGGCAAAAGCGAGAATACCATGCAGAGACACAAAAGCAGGGATATAATTCGCTTCTTCAATTTGCGTTCCTCCAAAATTAAAAATATCTATATGAAGCCCGCCAATGGCAGGCAGTATTTTATTCTCCGTACACGCGCCGCCAGCAATCGCGGCAGAGCTGTCCGCTGCCTTCCACGTAGCAGTCTCGCCGGTCGATGGGAAGATCAATCGGAACGTCCGTTTTCTTCCCACACAGCACACAACGCTCACAGGTATTATTCCGCAGCACCGCTTCGCGTTTTCGTTGCAGCAATTCTTCAAACGTCAGCTTCATAGGGAAAGCGCTCCTCTCCAAAAGATTCACCGCCGTATTAGGTTCTTTTTCCTGCGCAGACGGGGCAGCCGCATTTTCTTGCGCCGGTTCGCGGGTAGATGGCGGCTTTCCAGACATGCCCCAGCGAGCATTCCCACCAGACCTTTTTTGTGCTGCCCGCTGTGACCATTTCCGGCGTAAGTGCGCCATTGAGCGTCGGGTGCCACTCAGCGGCGATACGCGGCTCAACGGTCGCCAGGTCGTTGAAGCCTGCCAGCACCTTTCTGTTTGTGCAGTACGGGCAGCCGCTTCCGTTTGCGCGGGACGCAATCACTGCCTGAAAGCTGTGTCCCTTCTCACAGATCCACCACGCCTTGCGGTTGCTGGCCAGCGTGACCTGCTGCGGGGTCAGCGTTCCGTTTCGTTCCGTGTCCCACTGTGCGGCAAGTACCGGATTTTGTGACGCGAGGTCGTTGAAGCCGGTTAGCACCAGTTTTCCGGAACAATATGGGCAGCCACTTTGCCTGTTCGTCCGTGCAGAGACCGCCGCCCGCCAGTGGTGTCCATGCCCGCAAACCCACCAGACCTTTTTCTCTGTCCCCGGCAGAACGTCCTGCGGGGTCAGCTTGCCGTTGCGCGCCGTGTCCCATTCCTGTGCCAGCTCCGGATCCACCGTCGCAAGGTCGTTCTCTCCAACGAGAATCTGCCGCCCTGCGCAGACCGGACAGCCGCACCCGGAGGTGCGGGAACGGATGCTTGCGCGCCAGCTGTGTCCTTTTTCACATTTCCACCAGACTAGCCGATGGCTGCCGGTTGTAACATCTGCCGGTAATACAGGAATATTCTTCGTATAATCCCACTGCCGCGCCAGCTCCGGATACTGCGTTGCCAGATCGTTGAAGCCTGCTTGTGCCTTTTTCCCGGCGCAGAACGGACATCCGCTGCCGTGGGTTCTCGTATAGACCACAGCTTCCCACTCGTGTCCGTTTTCGCAACGCCACCAGACCGGCGTATGACTGCCGTAGGTGACCGCCTGCGGCGTAAGCGGCAGATTGCGCTCCGCATCCCATTCGTCCAGCAGGTTCTGCTTCTGATATAGTCTGCAATAGTCAAAGAGACTCTGTCTCATGCACGCCTCCGTTCCGATTCCGTCTGCGACGAAAAAGACAGATGTCGGTGCTTCTGGCTGACGTTTCCGGCGCAGACGGGGCAGCCGGTGCGCTTCTTTGCATTCGTGCGGTTCGAGATCGCCGTGCGCCAGACGTGCCCCTCCGGACAAATCCACCAGACCTTGCGGTTGCTGCCTGCTGTGACCATTTTGGGCGTGAGCGCACCATTGAGCGTCGGATGCCATTCGGCGGCAATTTCCGGTTCGATGCTTGCAAGATCGTTGAAGCCTGCCAGCACTTTCTTGTTTCCGCAGTACGGACAGCCATTGGTACCCCGCGTCCGGTCCACGATCTCTGCTCTCCATTCGTGACCAAGCGAGCACCGCCACCAGACCGTCTGATGGCTGCCGGACACCACCTGCGACGGCGTGAGGTTTCCGTTTTTTGTTGGGTGCCATTCGGCGGCGACGGCGGGGAACAGCGTGGCAAGGTCGTTATAGCCTGCCTGCGCCACATCGTTTGCGCAGATCGGACAGCCAGCGCCCATTCGGACGCGCGTTTTCGGGGCAGCCTGCCATTCGTGACCGTTGGTGCAGAGCCACCAAATCTTTTTGTCGTAGCCGTAGCTGATTTTCTGCGGCGTGAGGTCGCCGTTTTTTGTTGGATGCCACTCGGCAGCAAGCGCCGGATGGGTCGTAGCGAAATCATTGAAGCCGGGCAGGATTTTCCGGTTCGCGCAGACCGGGCAGCCGCAGCCGGAGGCGCGGGAGGCGATCGTCGCCTGCCAGCTATGCCCCTTTTCACAGCGCCACCAGACTTTGCGGCTGTTTCCGGCCATTACCATCTGCGGCGTCAGATCAAAGTTTTTTTCCCAATCCCATTGCGCACTCAGCGCAGGGTGCGTCGAGGCTAAATCGTTAAAGCCCGCAAGAACCTCCCGTCCGGCGCAGAATGGGCAGCCTCTGCAGAGTGCCGTGCGGCTGTAGATCTCCTGCTGCCATTCATGCCCCAACCGGTCAATCCACCAGACCTTCTGCCGCGAGTGGCAGGTAACTGCGTCCGGGGTCAGCCCATCATTTTTTGCGTAGTGCCATTGCTGCAGCAGCTCCGCGCGGCGGCTTCTGATGCAGTATTCTTTCAGCGTCATTCCGCGCGTTTCTGCGCTCATACGACTATGGCCTTCCTTCTGTCAATTGGTGCGTGGCGTAGTACCACGCGATAAAATTCTCGTGCAGTTTTTCACCGCGCTGGCGCGCCCGGATGGCATCGTCTTTCTTTTCATACACACCGAGATAGTACGTTTTTCGTTTGAACGTGATCTGTGCGCACCATCTTCCGGTGCGCCTGTTCCGGTAAACGCCGGTTACGCCGCTGGTGTTGGTGGGGCGCAAGCGCCGTCTGCCAGCTTCCAGAATGGTAACGGACGTACCCTCGCAGAGCTTGAGATTTTCCAGAAGCTGCTTCTCCTGCAGACAGCCGCAGCTTTTTGTCTTACCGCTCTGCAGGTTCGTCTGGCGTACAACCGTTTCCTTTCCGCAGTCGCATTTGCAGCGCCACAGGTGCTGCCCGTCCTCTTTGCCTGCGTAACCGGTCACGGTCAGCATGGAAAACCGCTTGCCGAGATAGTCTTTCAAAGGCGGATGGCTCAGACAGCCGCAGCTTTTCCGATAGCCCGCCGTAAGCTGGTGCAGCGGCGCGTCAATTTCGCCGCCGCAGTCGCAGCGGCAGTGCCAGACGGTAGACCCGGAAGCGTCTCGCTCCGGCAAAGGGTATTGCGCGGTTAGAAGCCCAAAGCGCTGACCGGTGATATCTCTCTGCCCAGGCTTGACATTTGTATTGCAGCCGCAGTCCGTGATGGTGCCGCGCTGCAAAGTGCGTGTGTCGAGCAGAATTTCTCCGCCGCAGTCACAACGGCAGCGCCAGATGGTGTAGCCATTTTTGTGCTGGGACGTTGCTTCTTCCACGCGCAGATGACCGATACGATAGCCGATGGCAATTTTTGCGCGCGTTGTCTGTGCGGTCATATCGATTGCCCCATAGAACATAATTTTTCTTATGTAGTAAACGGGCATGGGAGAATGCGTGAGGTTGAACGACCAAACGCTGCACTGGAACGCAAGCCACACCCAAATGGGCGCAAAAAACAGACCAATGAAAAAATAGGTTCATTGGTCGATTTGGCGTGCCGTCCGGGCTGCCTAACGAGGATTTTTTTGTTTGCGAAATGGAAAATTAGATAAAAATTTGCACCGTCCGTCTTGTGAAATTCCCAGAACTGTGCTATTATTTCCAGTATGTAAGGGTGCAGTTTGTCCGCTTGGCGGCGCGGCTACTACATAAGAAAAATAATGTTGTGTCCCGTTGCGCTAAGCAAGCAAACCCAGCTTTTCCATTTGATGGCGGTGCTCTGTGCCGGTGGACATGATGTAGATGCGCGTCGTGTTGATGCTGCTGTGACCGAGAATATCTGCCAGTTTTGCAATATCCTTCTCCATACGATAGAAAGTCCGGGCAAAGAGCTTCCTCAGATTGTGGGGAAACACCTTGTCCGGATTTACGTTTGCCTGCTCGCACAGCCGCTTCATGGCAGACCAGATATTGCTGCGGTTCATCGGCTTGCCGGTCCGGGTACGGAAGATGTGCCCACATTGGATTCCTGCGCCGCAAGCATACTGCAATAAGAGCTTTTGCAGCCCCCTGGGAATCAGAATGCTTCGCGTCTTGCTCTTGCACACGACGGAAATTTCTCCGGCTCGGACAGCCTCCACCGTGAAATATTGCAGCTCGGATACGCGGATTCCCGTGGCGCAGAGCGTTTGCAGCAGCAGCCACAGCCGCTGATCTTTCCTGGCAGCGTGCAAAAGCCTCTGGTATTCTGCCTTGCTCAGTTCCCGGTTTGCAGCCAGATACGTTTTCTTCTGCACGCGGTACAGCTTCACCTTGCAGTCCGCCCTGCCGCAGAAAACAAGGAAGCTGTTGAGCGAAGCGAGCATGGAGTTGACCGATAAAATCGTATAGCCTCTGGTCGGAAGATCACGCTTATATGCAATTGTCAGATCTTTCGTGAGCGCTTGTGAACCGGCGTATTTTGAAAAAGTACGGACATCTCGGATGTATTTTTGGATGGTAGCGCTGCTTTTTTCTTCTTCGTACAGCTTGTGGGCATACTGCGCAAGCAGCTCGGTGGTGATATAAGTCTCATTCATATTGTTCTCTCTTTCTGTGTCCCCATACGGACGCAGACTTATTATACCGTTCTTTCTGCAAAGTGCATGACCAGCTTTGGAGGACTTCTTCAAAAAACTCTCTCCTATTCGCAGCTTTCTGCTGAACATTTTTCCGGATGTCTTGTGTTTCTTTGGATCTTCGTATATCATGTTCCATATTGAGTATGATCTCCGGCAGGACAAGCACCTGACGGATACCCCTCCGCATTGGAAGCATCCGCAAAAAGGAAGTGAACGCTATGACCTGCGACGAGGGCTTATACCGCCAGTATCTGAGCGGCGACGACGCGGGGCTGGAGGCCCTGATGAAAAAATACGGCGACCCCCTGACCCTGTATATTGACGGCTATCTGCACGACGTTCACGAGGCGGAGGAGCTGATGCTGGATGTTTTCGCCGATCTGTTCACGAAAAAGCCCCGCATCCGGGACGGCGGCTTCAAGGCGTATCTCTATAAGGCGGCGCGGCACATGGCGTTGCGCCATAAGAGCAAGCGAAAGCCCCTGTTCAGCCTCGACGCGCTGACCGGCGAGCCGGATGGGCGGCTGCTGGCGGAGGAGGTCATACGTTCGGAGGAGCGAAACCGCATCCTGCATTTCTGCATGAGCGAAATGAACCCGGACTATCGGGAGGTTTTATATCTCACCTATTTTGAGGATATGAGCTACGCGCAGGCGGCGGAGGTCACGGGAAAAACGGTGAAGCAGATCACCAATATGGTGTATCGCGGAAAAGAGAGCCTGCGAAGGCTGCTGGAACGGGAGGGGATCACAAATGCGCAGTCTTGAGGAACGGGTCGCGGAGACGAAGCGGCGCATCGCCGCAAGGCAGCGGGAGAAACGGCGGCGGCGCAATACGATCACCATGGTTTCCGCTGTGGCGGCGTGCCTTGCGCTGCTCATCGGTGCGTCCCTCGCCATGCCCGGCATTGCCGCAAACATCCAGACAGGCAATTACTCCGGCTTTGAAACGGCGGCCAGCATCTTTCACAGCGGCGCTGCCTTGGGATACATCGTCATAGGGCTGCTGGCGTTTTTACTCGGCGTGTGCGTGACCGTTCTGTGCTTCCGCATCCGGCAGCTCAGCCGCGAGAACGCGCAGGACAAGGAAAGCGAGGATGCGCATGGAGCTGATTGAGAACCTGCTGCAACTGCTGACCTCGTTCGTCGGTGCGCTGCTTTCGGGTATTGCCTACCGCAAAAGCCACCGGCAGGCGTATTTTTTGCTGCTGTGCTTCTACGGCTGCTTCGCCCTCGGCGCGCTCTACTGGACGCTGTATCTGCTGCTGTTCGATACCACGCCCCGGGTCTTTTATGTGTCGGAGTTCGGCTGGGTGGCGAGCGTAATTTTCCTGCGCATTTTGCAGGCGACGCTCTCCACACAGGAGGAACGCAGTTTCCGCTGCCGCAGGGCATGGCTTGCGCCTGCATTCGGCCTTCCGCTGCTGGCGTTCTACTGCACCTTCGGGGATATTCTCTCCAACCTGATCTGGTGCGGCATGATGATATGGCTCTCCTTCTGCGCCATTC
>ERZ779876.1432-NODE-1432-length-20633-cov-4.286714_pt1 | contig 20633 bp, 14 predicted proteins | sample MGYA00511068_ERZ779876 | MGnify/ENA primary metagenome ERZ779876 (study PRJEB29588, sample SAMEA1970858) | human gut metagenome | biome: human gut; feature: human-associated habitat; material: faeces | place: Denmark | collected 2008/2010 ...
CTACTCCTCAGGTCTCTACTGTTCTCCCGAACCTTTTACCTTCGTTTCGCTTCTTCCTTTATCGCTCTCTCTCGAGGCGACTTGTTTATTTTATCACTTTTATGCCATTTTGTCAAGCGTTTTGTACCGTTTCTATGTTTTTTATAGATATTTTCATTATTTTGCACAGAAACAGTACAAAACTTACACAATATTGACGATCAGAAGAACGTCGAATATATCTTTGACTCGCCTACACTATAAACTACCCCGTCATTGAACGTAAATACAACTGTTAAAGTAAAAGTACCCTTGCTATCTGTAAAAGCTCCGTTCTGAGAACGTACAGTAAGCGTTCTGCATTCATTAGTATAATTAACACCGAATGTCTTATTCACTTCCTCTATAGTTGATCCAGTCTTTATTCCGCCTATAGAGAACTCAGGACAGTTATCCAAAAACAATCCCATGACATCACAATTGCTTGCTTTCGCTTCCTCATAAGTGTTATTGTCAATTGTCATGCTTCCTGAATATCCTGTTGCTCCATTACTGAAAAAAGTTTCCATATCATCTTCCGCTATCACATAATTTTTCGGGTCAACGCTCTCAGAATAACCACTTAGACCTGCCGCCCAAAGACCCATATCCGCTACATCACTATACTTTGCAGGAAACGCAAATGCCCTGCCCTTTAATGTCATATCAAAAAGCCTTTCGTCCTGCACATATATCTCAGGGTAAACAGGGTCTTTTTCATCGAACTCTATAGGGTCTTCCGTTTCATTTTTGGACGATGTGGTCTCCGATTTGCTGTCGTTTGCATTACTATCTGTATTTTCTGTATTACTATTGTCTGAAATAATTCCGCCATTGTTGTCACTTATGCGGTCATTGTCTGTTATGTGCGTATTTCCACCCGTATTGTTGTTTATATTGGGCGTATCGTCCGTCTTGCCGTTGTCGATCTTTGAATCATGTGTACTGTCGACAATGCTTTCCTCTGTTTCGCCACCAGCTACTGTCTTATTTTCGTCAGAGCCGTTCCCATTTCTATTTATAAGGTCAGGCGACCAACTGTCATTGTACTGCACTGATGAACTGCCGCTTGTCTTTATGCTGTTTTTATCAGTTTTGCTGTCGGATAAAAACAGACCTGCTCCAACTGCCACACACAGTGCCGCCGCACATACTCCGCCTATCCACATAGGTTTCCTGCTTACCGCCGCAGTATTTTTGAGCTTATTTTTCAGCTCCTCGACCTGCTCTTCATCAGGCTCTATCTGCTCTTTCATGCCTCTGAAAAATTCCTTATTCATAGAAATATCCTCCTTTCAGCTTTTTTTTCAACATTTCTCTTGCCCTTGTAAGCTGCATTCTCACCGTTCCACTGCGTACTTTCATTATCTCAGCTATCTCATCAGTAGACACCTCTTCAAAATAGTAAAGATAAACCACCATTCTGTATTTTTCAGGCAGTTCCGTTACAGCACAGAAAACATCATTTTCCTCGCGGCTTCTGAAAAAGCTTACCTCTTCCTTTCTTTCTTCAAGGGGAACTGTACGCCTGCGCCAGCTTGACAATGTTATCTTTTTGCACTGATTGAGAGTAGTCCTGATAAGCCAGAACTTCTCCTCATCATTGTCCTTGACTGTTATCCCCTTTCGATAAGCTGCAAGAAACACTTCCTGAAAAACATCGTCTGCATCTGCTTTTGAGCCAAGACGTGCTATAGCGATTCCATAAACGGTACTTTTATATTTATCTATAAGCCTGTCTATCTCTGAAAGCGTATTTTTCAAATTGACGTCCATTTGATCACCCCTTTATAATAAATACTTTTTCTCTCCTGAAATGTCACAAAAAAATAAAAATTTTTTCAAAAGCCGCCTGAGCATATGCCCAGACGGCTCCACTTTCTTTAGAACAATCCCTGCTCCTCTGCAGCAGACGGCACATATTCCTCGTTCTCGATTATATAGTCCACCACTCTGCAATAGAAGTCTGTAGGATTCATCTGAATTTTCGATTTTATATAATTTGCCTGCTCCTGATCGGGTGCGTAAAGAGTTATGTCCATAAGCACCATATCATCGTCACAGCAGCGGCAATGCACGTTATAACCACGCTTTGCAGGCTTTATATCAAAACTTACATCACGATCGTTTTTAAGCTTGACGAACAGTCTTAGACCTGCCGCATATATCTTATCTCTAAAACTTTTCGGCACAAGTTTTTTGAATTTCTCAGCGCCCTCAATGCCCTTTTCAGTGAGCCGATAGTAATTCGTGCCTTCTATTTCCGCAAGCTCCAGCGTGCCGTTTTCCAACATTCTGCTGACAGCCTCAGTGTACACAAAATAATTCACAACGCCTTCGCCCGTGGCTATCTCAGTAAGCTGATTAGGCGTACAAAGCTGATTTATCTGACCGAGAAAATAAGCCAGAAGTATTTGAACCTCATACACGTCGGAAATGTTCTTCATGTTCTCTGATATATGAGCCTCAGGATTTTGTACCAAGCTATCAATCCTCCTTTGGAAATTTCTCTAAAAATTTGGGTATTCAAGCATATGATTGAGCAAAGCTATATTAACAGCCGCCTCAACACATGGCACAGCTCTTGGAACAACGCAAGGGTCGTGTCTGCCCTTTACTTCGAGAGTTTCATTTTTCATAGCTGAATAGTCCACAGTTGCCTGCGGTCTTGCTATTGACGGAGTAGGCTTGAAAGCAACTCTAAGTGTGATAGGCATACCAGAAGCTATTCCGCCCAGTATTCCGCCGTGATTGTTTGTCTTTGTCACAACGTGACCCTTATCATTTACATAGAACTCGTCATTGTTCTCCGAACCTGTCATTTCCGCCACCTTAAAGCCTGCACCAAACTCCAGACCCTTTACCGCAGGGATACCGAAAATAAGCTGAGCTATAGAGTTTTCAAGTCCGTCAAAGATAGGCGAGCCGATACCGGCTGGAACATTGATAGCGATACATTCTATAATTCCGCCAACGCTGTCCTTATCCTTTCTTGCCTTGTCTATCTCCTTTATCATTTCGTTGCCCTGAACGTCGATAATAGTCGGGAACTCTTTCTCACGAACTTCCCTTATCATATCCTTAGTGGTATCGATAGGGTCAAAAGCCTTATCCTTTATGCCATGGACTTCTGCGATATGAGCGCCCACATAGATACCTCTTTTTTCAAGTATCTGACCTGCCACTGCTCCTGCAAAGCATAGGGGCGCAGTAAGTCTGCCTGAAAAATGTCCGCCGCCTCTTACATCATTGAAGCCTCTGTATCTCAATGCGCCTGTATAATCAGCGTGACCTGGTCTTGCAAGCCTTGAAAGATTTGAATAATCCTGTGAGTGCTGGTCTGTATTGGCTATAAGCGCACAAAGAGGAGTACCCGTAGTCTTGCCGTTGAAATAGCCAGACATTATCTGCGGCATATCCTTTTCTTTTCTCTGTGTAGAGGTCTTGTTCTGCTTAGGCGCTCTTCTTGCCATAAATTGATATATCTTGTCAAGGTCGATGCTCTCCCCCGGCGGTACATTATCCATAACAACGCCTATTGCAGGGCCGTGGCTCTCACCGAAAACGGTAAAGCCTATATTGTTGTTCCATGTTGATGACATTTTACTTCCTCCTGTCAGCTTATAAAGCCTGTATAAATAACGGCAGATACCCGCCAGATAAGTACAAATTTTTGTACTAGCCCACGTTAAGGCTCACGGCTTATCTCTCCTCCAATGCTCTCATATACCTCAAAGAAATCGGGATATGACTTGCTGACGCACTCCGCACCGTTTATCTTCAGTGGTGAAGTACATCTTGTGGCAGCCACCGCCATTGACATTGCGATCCTGTGGTCGTTGAAGCTGTCAACTTCTCCGCCATTCAGTGAGCCAACACCATCTATCTCCAATCCGTCCTCAAGCTCAGTTACCTTTCCGCCAATTGCGTTAAGGCACTGTGAGATAGCCGAAAGCCTGTCGCACTCCTTTATCCTAAGACGTGCGGCATTTCGTATATAGCTTTTTCCCTCGCAGAAGCTTCCAAGTACTGTAAGAACAGGTACAAGGTCAGGTATATCCGAACAGTCGAGGTCAAAAGGCCGCAAACCGCCATTTTTATTATACACTATTTTCTCGCATATTTCAACAATTTTTTTATCTCCCTGAAAAGATTTTTCAGAAAGCCCTGCGATATCAATATCACTGCCCAAAGAATTTGCCACCTTGAAGAAAGCCGCCTGAGAATAATCCCCCTCAACTCTGCCGCTGAAAGGCATATAATGCTGACCGCCCTTTACAAAATATCCGTTCTCTGCTTCCTCAACCTGACAGCCATGCTCTCTCAAAGTGCCGAGAGTTATGTCAACATATGGCTTTGACTCCAAATGAGAAGTGAGTATTATCTCGCTGTCCTCCTCAAGAAGCGGCAGAGCAAACAGAAGCCCTGTGATAAACTGAGAAGATATTCCACCATCAACATAGAACTTGCCCCCTGTCAGCTTGCCGTTCACAGAAAAAGGCATGGTGTTGTTGTATTCAAAGCTTATGCCATGTTTCGGAAACTCTTCAAGATATGGTGTGATAGGTCTTTGCGGAAGCCTGCCCCTGCCGATGAACTGAGTATCCACCCCAAGCGCACAAGCAACAGGTATGAGAAATCTCAGCGTTGAGCCGCTCTCACAGCAATCCAAAACTGCGCTCTCAGGAATATCCTTTATGCCCTCTATCACAGCCTTGTCACCGTCAAAATCTATTTTCGCCCCAAGCGCCCTCATGCAATCCATAGTCGCAAGGATATCCACCGAGGGATAAAGATTTGTTATCTCAGAAATGCCGTTTGACAGCGCCGCCGCTATCACCATTCTGTGTGCAACGCTTTTTGAGGGCGGAACTGTCACCTGTCCGCTGAGTTTTTTCGGAAATACAGTTATGTTCATCGCTATCCTCCGTTACATCTCTGTGATTATTTCAGCTATCTGCTCCTCGGATATCTCTTTGCCGTACTGATTTTCACCGAAGCACATCATCTCGCCTATTTCTTTTTGGAAAACAAATCTCAGCTTTCCGTCACGGACCTTTTTATCTGTATAAAGCTTTTTCACAAGAGCCTTTCTGTTGATATAGTCAGGTATTTTTGTAGGCAGCTTTGCCCTTTCAAGAAGCTTTTCCACACGCTGTTCATTTTCATGGGATATGAAACCAAGCTTCTCGCCCAATCTTGCCTGTGCCACCATACCGATAGCTACAGCTTCGCCATGATATAGTCTATAATCAGACACAGTTTCGATAGCTCTGCCGACAGTGTGGCCGAGATTGAGCACCTCTCTCAGACCCAACTCTCTCTCGTCTTTCATTACCACTTTGTACTTGACTTCGCAGTTTTTCTTTGCGATATACTCGCAGGCTTCACCGTCACATTCAAGCACCTTTTCCACGTTTTTTTCAAGATACTCAAACAGCTCCTTATCACCAAGACAGCCGTGCTTTATAGTTTCCGCAAGACCGCTTGAAAGCTGTTTTTCAGGCAGAGTTTTCCATGTGTCTATATCGAGATAAACTTTCTTGGGCTGATTGAACAGACCGATAAGATTTGTAGCAAGGGGCGTATCAACGGCAGTTTTTCCGCCCACAGAAGCGTCAGCCGCCGCAAGGAGCGTTGTGGCATAATTCACAAAAGGCACTCCTCTGCCGAATGTCCCTGCAACAAAGCCTGCAAGGTCTGTGACAACTCCGCCGCCAACGGCTACCACACAGCAATCACGGCGAAAGCCTTTTTCAAGCATAGAGTCCTCAACAAACTCTTTCATCTGCCTGGTTTTGGACTTTTCTCCCTCAGGTATCACAAAAAGCTCAGCCTTTAAGCCTGCGGCGTTGAGCCTGTCATAAATATCTCTGCCATAGAGATCCACAACGATAGAATCCGTCACAACGGCAAATTTCTTTATCTTTCCCACAAGACCGCCTTTAAGGTCGCTGACCAGCGTATCCTGCAGTTTTCTGCCTATTTCTATATCATAAGAATCGTCCACGACCCTTTTAAGCTCGCAGTTGAATTTCATTAATATCAAAACCTTTCAGTACAATTTTTTACACAGCTATCATAAAAGCCTAATTGCCGTCTGAGCATTTCTCGGCGTCTATCGCAAGTGCAATGAGCAATCCTGCCAAAGCATTGCTATCGTCATAAACGTCTATGACATAGGTATCAGTAAGGTGCAAAAGCTCCTTTGACACATACATTATCTGTTCAGCACCGCTATAAACGGAATAGTCCCAGCCGAAAATATCACCATCCACTCTCCAGCCGCAGAAATCTATATGGAACTTTGGCTTGAAAAAGGTGAACTCTTTCTTTATACAGCCCATATACTCTCCGCCTATGTATATCTCAAAGGTAGGGAAAATTTTCAGCACCTTTTCTTTCAGCACGCCGACCTTGTTTCCCATGTTGTCGTATATCTCCAGCAAGTGACCCCATGCGAGTCTGCCTTTTACGCTGAAAACTGCGTTACCGTATTCGTCGCACACATCATAGCTGTCAAACCATGAAAAAAGCCTTTGTTTAAGCACAAGTTTCATCGTTCTTCCTCCTTTGTACTTTATCCATTTACAGTTCTAAAACATTATACCACATAACTGAATATTTGTAAAGAAAAAGAGGTGCGAAAACACCTCTTTTTCAATGTCTTGTTTATTCGTTTACATCAAGAGGCTTGCCCATGAACTCGGAAAGTGCCTTAACTTTCTTCATTGTTTCAGCGAACTGTGCAGGCGTAAGTGACTGCGCACCATCGCTCCATGCGTTCTTAGGGTCATTGTGTACCTCTATCTCAAGTGCGTCACAGCCTGCTGTTACAGCACAAAGTGCCATTGGCTCAACAAGTGAAGCGATACCTGTAGCGTGGCTAGGGTCGACAGTGATAGGAAGGTGTGTTTTCTGCTGAAGCAGAGGTACGGCTGAAAGATCGAGAGTATTTCTTGTGGCAGGCTCGAATGTGCGGATACCTCTTTCGCAAAGGATAACGTTCTGATTGCCCTCAGACATTATGTACTCAGCGGACATGAGAAGCTCCTGAAGTGTTGATGAAAGTCCTCTCTTGAGAAGAACAGGCTTGTCGCTTCTGCCGAGAGCCTTGAGAAGCGTGAAATTCTGCATATTTCTTGCTCCTACCTGAACAACGTCAACGTCAGCAAAGCAGTCAAGATCAGAAAGATCCATGATCTCAGTAACGATAGGCAGACCTGTTATCTTTCTAGCCTGAATGAGAAGGTCGATGCCCTCCTTGCCAAGACCCTGGAATGAATATGGTGAAGTTCTTGGCTTGAATGCGCCACCTCTGAGCATTGTTGCACCTGCTTCCTTTATAGCGATAGCAGTTGTGATTATCTGCTCCTCAGTTTCAACAGAGCAAGGACCTGCAATGACCTGAAGCTTTCCGCCGCCTATCTTTCTGCCTGCAACGTCGATAACAGTATTATCAGGGTGGAACTTTCTGTTAGCATTCTTGTAAGGCTCCTGAACACGCTGTACATTTTCAACACATTCCTTAGCCTGAACTGCTTCTATATCGATCTGAGTTGTGTCGCCAATAAGACCGATAACATTTGAATGAACGCCCTCTACCAGATTTGTCGATACATGGAACTGGTCGAGCCAGTTCAAAAGCTCTTCTACCTGTTTTTCCTGTGAATTGTTTTTCAATACGATGATCATGTTACTTTCCTCCGAAAATCAAATTTGTATAGGCAATAAAAACAGCCGTGACATTCTTTTACAAGAAAGCCACGGCTTATAATAAACGCATATATAAAAACAGAAACTTCTCTATACGCCTATTCTGATCTCGTCGCTTTCTTCACACGCCAAAAAAACTCGAAGCCATAAAAGTAGCTCAAGCTCATAAAGAAGTATGTAAAGACTGCAGACATGATAACAGTAGACATATTCTGTTTTTTCCTTTCGATTTATTTGTTATTGCTAACCACGATTATTATACTCTCACAGGCAGGGCTTGTCAATAGCCCTACCGAGAGTTTACACTTTTTTAACGTTTGCAAAACACTTTATTCTTCGTTTTTCACCTTATAGCTTTCCACAAGATGATAGACCTTGATATCTACAAGAGCGTCAAGAACGATACCCTCAGCGGTATAATCCTCGCTGAATATCCTGCCCTCCTGCCTTATGGTGTTCACAAGACCCGCCTTGTCAAAAGGCAAAAGAAGCCTGCATCTTACGCTATTTTCGGGTAATGCCTTTTGTATAGCCGCAAGCAGGCTGTCAATGCCTGTGCCGTTTTTGGCGGATATCTTCACCGCTTCACCTGATGTGTCAAGCTCGTTTATATAAGGCACTTTGTCGCACTTGTTGAACACTGTCACCACAGGTATTCCCTCACAGCCAAGCTCTTTGAGCAGTTCAAGGGTAACTTTTGCCTGCTCCTCGCAGTCATCAGCCGAGGCGTCGCACACATGGATTATAACGTCCGCACTTGCCGCCTCTTCAAGAGTGGATTTGAAAGCTTCCACAAGCTGGTGCGGCAGACGTCTGATAAGTCCTACCGTATCAATAAGCGTCACCGACCTGCCGTCAGGAAGCTCTATAGCCCTTGATGTTGTTTCCAAAGTCGCAAAAAGCTTGTTCTCTGCAAGCACGCCCGCTTCTGTAAGATAATTAAGCAGTGTGGATTTGCCCACATTTGTATAGCCCACTATCGCCGCTGTAAGAACTCCGTCTTTCTTGCGACGTTTTCTCATAAGCCCACGACGCTTCTCTATCTCCTTAAGCTCGTCTGAAAGTGCTGCAATACGTGTTCTGATGTGTCGCTTGTCAGTTTCGAGCTTCGACTCACCAGGACCTCTTGTGCCGATACCACCGCCAAGACGTGACATATTAGTTCCCATGCCTGCAAGCCTTGGAAGTCTGTATTTGTTCTGTGCTATCTCTACCTGCAATCTGCCCTCACGAGTAGTCGCACGCTGAGCAAAGATATCCAGTATGAGCATAGTTCTGTCGATAGTGAAAACGCCGCACACGTCCTCGATATTTCTTATCTGTGTGGCTGTCAGTTCGCAGTCGAAAACTATCCTGTCGATATTTTCATTTCTGCATATCTCAGCCATTTCTTCAAGTCTGCCTGAGCCTATGCAGGTGCCGCTGTCAAAGGACGGCCTTTTCTGTGTCACTCTCGCTATCACCTCGCCGCCTGCTGTTTCTGTCAGCTCTTCAAGTTCATCAAGAGAAAGCTCCACGTCATATGAACCTGTATCCACTGCCGCCAACAGCACACGGTCTTTCTTTATTGTGTTGTCAAACATTTCTGCCATATTAATCACTCCTAATGTCTGTTATCAAGCCGCTCTTCGGCTTTTTCAGGCATAAAAAAACACACCCTCAGGCGTGTAACCAAAACGTTATACGGAAGAGTCGGAGCGGCTTGTGCCAATGCACCTGCCTGATATTCGGTTTAATAGTTTCTCACCCATATTCTTGTAATTCTCATGTCATCCGACGCTCCTTTCGTAAAATATGTTTTATTATATCACAGCCATGATATTTTGTCAAGCATAAAAACAAAAAGCAGGCTGCCTTTTTCAGACAGCCTGCAAATGTTATTCATAATCGCTTTTAAGAATACTTCTCTTATGCTTTTTCTCCTCATAAAGCAGGATATCAGCATGGCTGAGAAGCTCTCCTATCTCAAGCGTGGCACTGCATACGAACGGATAAACGCCTACGCTCGTATGGATTATATATGGCTTATCGGCGGCATATTTAATATTGTATTCTCTTGTGACCGCTTCTATATGGTTTCTCATTGACGGGATATCTATTGCGTTATCAAGAAAAGCGCATACAACGAACTCATCGCCACCTATACGACCCACTATCTCACTGTTGCCAAAAGAGTGTTTAAGTATCTTTGCCGCAGATAGTATAGCAAAGTCGCCCTCCTCGTGACCAAACTTATCATTTATGGTTTTCAGACAGTCAAGGTCGGCAAAGACCATGATAGCCTTTTCACCCTCGTTTTTGTCATTGCTGAGTCTTTTACGAAGTTCCTCAAAAAATCCCCTTCGATTGTAGCAACCCGTCAAAGCGTCCTGCCTTGAAAGATCTCGAAGAAGCTCATTGTTCTCCTTGATCTCGATAAGGCTCTTTTTAAGCTGCTTCTGGGTAACAGCCTGCTGCTTCATCAAGGTTATTATTTTAAGTGCCGCACAAAGTTGAACTGTCACCGACTGCAAATAATTAAAATACTCATGCTTTATCTCACACATCAGTATTCCGTAATGCTCCTCGTTAGAGAACAATGGTGATACCACTAATGTGTAACGTCTGTCTGTTGGCAGATACTTATTTGACAACAGCTCTGTATACTTTACAGCCTGCTCTTCATGTGGGAGCTGGATAGCGTCAGAACCATTGTGATAGGCTTTGAGATACATATATTCCGGCGGTTGCCACTTATCTGTACCAAAGTGAATAATGGCAGGCTCGAAGCTGAACAGAAAGCTTGATTCCATATGAAGCCTCGTAAGCTTATCCACAACGGTCTCATATGCTCTGTCATCATAAGCTTCAAATACAAGCATATCCCTTGTGATAGAATTTGCCTGCCATGCAAGAAACTCATTATCCTCAAGTTTTTCCTTACAATAATTCGCATTGCGTTCTGCCAGTATCTTGTATATCTGAATAAAAGTCTGATTTAACTTCAAATGCTTCTCCACGTTATCAAAACGAGAGATAAGCTTTTGCTGAATATACTCAACAGAAGCATAAAGCTCATCAACGTTCACAAACCTAAAAAATTCTTCACTGGCAAGAGTTGAGACCATTTCTAATACTTTGTCTTTTTTGATCTCATTATCAAGATTTTCCTCACGGGCATAATCATCAAGAGCATATATTATCTTGACGTAAACTTCTCGCATTTTCGCAGTTGTTTCACTTGCACTGTATTTATTGAACAAAAACTGGCTCATTCTTCTTGCAAACGCTTCCGGATCATCTGATATGCGGCCAAAAGATATGGTCTTTAATTTTGAGTTGCCCTGACAGCCGCAGGAATTTCTTCTTACCATTTCTGAAGAGATCTTATCGTTGTTTATAGCCTTATTTATAACATAGTTCACAGCCTCCTGAACGGCATGATAGCCAAGCTCAGAAGGGTCAGCCTTGACAGTCGTCAAATGCGGATTAAGCTCCTCAGCCACTGGATCGTCATCAAAGCCTGTCACAAGGATATCCTTACCAGGACGTATTCCACGCTCTTCCATAGCCTTATAGCCTGCGATTGCCATCTGGTCGTTTGCAAAAACTATAGCTTCAAGTTCTGGATTATCGTCAATTAGCTTTCCGACTTCGTCAACACAGAATTTTGAAAAATTACCATATGCAACACGCTTTTCGTCATAGATGATACCATTTTCCTCAAGAGTCTCCTTGTAAACGTCAAGTCTTTCAAGGGCATCATCACTTGTTTTAGGTCCGCTTACCATACCTATCTTTTTACAGCCATGCACCTTTATAAGATGTTCTATAGCCTCCTTCATTCCCGTTCTGTTGTCGAGCATGATACAAGGATAACCATCAATATGTGCCGTTATAGTTATAACAGGCGTTCCAGCAAATTTTTTCAGAAACTGAACCTTATGCTCGTTGTCAAGATATGTTCCCAGTGTGCCGATAAGCACAAGCAGAACGTCGAACTTATTTGCCGCCGCCATATCGAACAAAGTATTATACTGATACTCATACACCGTTCTCAGCTTGTCGGCATAGATCCCATCTATATATCTGCCTGGAAAAATAACGAGGTCGGCGTCGCACTGCTCTGCGCCTATCATTGCGCCCTCTGCAACTGCATCGTCAAAATCATCTTCAAGGTGGCTCACCAAAAGTCCTATTTTTATACGTCTGCGTTTAGCAGTATCATTCATCATCTCATGATTCTCCGTACAAATCAGCCGTGCTGCTTCAGACGATCTAAAGCAGCGTCACACAAGGCACGCCTATGGGCTTTGCCTTATTTGTTTATCTTGATATCTTTCTTACAGTCGACTACTGAAAGCGTACCATTTGGACTTCCAAGCCACCAGCCATCGCCTGTAAGGAACATTACGTCGAACTGACAGCTTTGTGCTGTCACGTCACCTTTACCAGTTTTATCTCCAATGCCTGAGACAGAACCGCCCTCGCAATAAAGCTTAAAGACAGTATTTTTAAGCTCACAATCCAGCTCGCCGTCCCTTGTTCCCACACAGTTGAGAGTTCTTCCCTTCATAGAAATGTTGAGCCTGCCATCAAGAATACATATCCTTCCGGTCCCGTTACTCATAACTCCCACTGCAGTCAGGTTATTTCCAGAAAGCTCACAACTCATGTTATAGTCTGAAATGCTTATATCAGCACTGCCCTTTACAGCACCAACGCCCACTGACATCCCTGCCGCAAGCTTTAGCCTGCAGCCACAGTTTGATATAGTCACATCTGCGTCGCCGTCGATGCTTCCAATACCAACGCACCTATCGCCACTGCAATTTACAGCTATATCACCGCCTGCAATGACAATACCATCTTTGCAGCCTCCTCCGCCTATTCCGACGCACTTGTCGCCATTTGCAGTTATATCAAGAATACCTGTCATTGCGACAGTTATCCTTCCGCAAGGCTGCCTGCTGTCAGTGCCTATTGCATAGCAATCCTTCGACTCTGATCTGACATAAAGCTCACCTGAGCCTACAAGCTCTAACGACGATCCCTCAGGGACATAAATGCCTCTGCCGTCTATATGATCTTCACCGCTGCACACTATCCTTACTCTCGAGCCAGTGCCAAGCTTTATGTTCGGTAGTTCCCCATATGTAGTGAGCCATGCGTTTTTCAAGTGAATGACGCAATCAACGCCACTACCAACTGTCACAGACAGAGGCACTGCATGATCGTCCTCAGCCTTTCCTGAAAGAGTAAATGTACCTGTGCCGAGAAAAATGTCAGAATATCTTTTTTTATACATCTCAGCAAGGTCGATAACGTCATTATCCTCAGCGTGGAAGACCTTTTTATCTTTATCTCCAGCCTCGATACTGTAAGCCACTATCTCCTCACGGATATTTTCCGAGATATCGTGGATAAGCACAGGCTTCGGCTTAGAAACATAATAACCCTGAATAAGATCGACGCCGAAATATATCATGGTCTTAAGTTCTTCGCTTGTTTCAACGCCCTCTGCAAGTGCGGTATATCCGCTTGAATGGAAATATTCCACCATTTTTGAAACTATCTTCTGAGCCTTAGGATTCTGGTCAATGCCAGAAATGAGGGAACGGTCTATCTTTACCACCTCAGGATCATATCGCAGAAGATTCGATGTATTTGAATAGCCTGTGCCGTAATCGTCAATAGCAAGGCTCATATTGTTCTTTTCAAGACGCACCCTTATTCTATCGAGGTCGTCCTCGCTGATCTCTGTCTGCTCTGTCATTTCGATAACGACCTTTTCAAGAAGTTCGCCATAGTCATTGACGATCGCATAAAAATCCTTATCGTCAAGAGCATGAGATGATATTGAATTTATATACAGCCTACGGTTTTCAAAATCGAGCTGATGCTTGCTGAGATATTTAAGAGTATTTTTCAGTGTAGCCTTCTCTATATCGTAAAGTCTGCCGAAATTTTTAGCACAGTTGAGTATCTGAAGCGGATTGAGTGCTATATTTCCCTTTGTTCTCATAAGCGCTTCATAAGCGACTATCTCGCCTGTTGAAGAACTAACGATAGGCTGAAAATGATATGTAAACAGATTTTTATCAAGAAGCTCTGAAAAAGCCCTGATATTCTCGATATCACTCTTCTGCTTTGCATATTTTTCAGGATCAAAGCAACAAATACTGCCTGCACCCTTTGCCTTAGCTTCATAGAGTGCAAAGCCTGCTGCGTGCATGAGTCTTGCTGGCACTTCAAAGCCGCTGCTTATGCCTGCCGTCACAGACAGCGAATGATTTGAAGACGATCTCACTCCAAATTCATCTGGCAGGCAACACTCCTTCACCGCTTTACGTATATTGTCAGCAAATTCCTCAGGCTTACCTCCAAAGCGTGGAACATATATTCAAAACTGACCGTCTGAATTGAATGCCGTCACAGTATTTTCAGGCAAAACCGCAACAGCCGCCTTAAGTGCCACCCCTATGCAGTAGTCTGAATCCAAAAGCTTCCCTGCTCCATCAAATCTTACAAGAGCAAGCAATGATGAGCGTGTCATTCCATCAAGAAGTCTTACAAGCTCTGATTGTGGTATAATGTCGAGCCCTTCAAAAATACTTTTTGACATATATTCTTTCGACAGATACACTATTCCGGCGGTAATGCCACTTGGAGTGTCAAGAAGTTCTATACACAACGGCAGGCCAAGATCTCGTCCTCCGCCGTTCAATGCAACTATATCTCTGAACTTGTCATAATCTGTGTTCTCTCTAAGTCCCATAAGAGCACGACAGTTTTCATCGGCATAAAACTCTCCGCTCTTCTCGTCCATAACAAACCCGCCGATATTGTGCCATATTGAACAAACCTTTCCCCAGACAGCACCAAAATAGCTTTGCCACAATTTATTTTCCATATCCATGATCTTCACCATGCCTGAATATACGACTGTGTTCAGACAACCCTTCCTTTGGAGATTTGTTAATTTTTTATATTTTTATAACTAATTATTTATCAAGCCTATTATAACATAAACCCGATAAAATTACAATAGCGACTAAGGAAAAGATGTTACAAAATCGTGCATGGAATTTTGTATATCTGTTTGACTTAGCTGATTTTTGGTAGTATAATATAAGCATACACACAATGGAAAGTTAGGATAAAATGACAGATTTTCACAATAAGTATTCAGTGCTTCAGGACTTTTTCGGACACTCTCAGTTCAGAAATGGTCAGGAGCAGATAATAGACAGCATACTTGCAGGGCGTGACTGCCTTGGAGTTATGCCAACAGGCGCAGGCAAATCTATGTGCTATCAAATACCTGCTCTTATGTTTGACGGGATAACTATAGTTGTTTCGCCGCTCATATCCCTTATGAAAGATCAGGTGAACTCGCTGATACAATCGGGAGTGAGGGCAGCGTATCTGAACTCGTCACTGACGGCGGCACAGTATGAAATGGCTATATCAAACGCCGCCCGTGGTATGTACAAGATAATATATGTTGCACCTGAAAGGCTGATGACAGGATCGTTTCTGTCACTGGCTTCGTCGGTGAAGATATCCATGCTTGCGGTGGACGAAGCCCACTGCGTTTCTCAGTGGGGACAGGATTTCAGACCTTCCTATATGAAGATACCCGAGTTTCTTGGCAAACTTCCCTACCGCCCTATCGTCAGTGCATTCACCGCCACTGCCACCGCAGAAGTAAAAGCGGACATTATCAAAATGCTTGAACTCCGTGACCCTTTCACCATAACCACAGGCTTTGACAGAAAAAATCTCTACTTTGGCGTTTCTCACCCTCATGACAAATATAGTGAAACAGTGAGGATAGTTGAGAAATACAAGGACAACTGCGGAATAATCTACTGCTCCACAAGAAAAAATGTTGAGAGCGTGTGTGAAAAGCTCTGTGCCGACGGCTACAACGCTTCACGCTATCATGCAGGACTTTCTGATGAGGAAAGGCGTAAAAATCAGGACGATTTTATCTTTGACCGTGTCCAGGTCATGGTAGCGACCAATGCTTTCGGCATGGGAATAGACAAATCAAACGTGAGCTATGTCATACATTATAATATGCCTAAGAATATTGAAAGCTATTATCAGGAGGCAGGCAGAGCGGGACGTGACGGAAACGAAGCAAAGTGCATTTTGTTCTACAGCGGTCAGGACGTTGCGACCAACAAGTTTCTTATAAACAATTCTCATGACAATCCCGACCTTGACGATGACACTCTTGAAATGATACGCAAACGTGATCTTATGCGTCTGAAAAAGATGACCGATTACTGCAACACAAGCGGCTGTCTGAGAGAGTTTATCCTTGGATATTTCGGTGAGAAGCAGGACAAGCCTTGTCAGAACTGCTCAGGCTGTTTGGGTGATTTCGGAGAAACAGAAGAAGTTGACGTGTCTGTAGATTGCCAAAAAGTGCTTTCCTGCATTTATAGACTTCACCAGCGAAACCTTTCTTTTGGAGCAGGTGTCATAGCACAGATACTTAAAGGCTCAGACTCCGAAAAGGTAAAGCGTTTTGACCTTTCCACTCTTTCAACCTACGGCATAATGAAAGACTCCACGCAGGTCTATATCCGCAGGCTCATAGCTTTTCTTGAAGCTGATGATTACATCACACAGACTTCACACGGGGATTTTTCTGTGCTTACCCTTACAAGAAGGTCTGCAGAGATATTAATGGACAAAAAGACTATTACAATACGCCTTCCAAAGAAAAAGCCAAAGAGCGAAACGGTCACAAAGATCGGCAGAGACGAAGTTACGACATTTGACAAGGAGCTTTTCGGACGGCTCAGAGCTGTGCGGAGCAAGCTTGCGACACAGGCGAGTCTGCCTGCATATATCATTCTTACAGACGCTTCACTGCGTGATATGTGTATAAAGCTGCCTAAGACGCAGACGGAGCTTTTGAATATCTCAGGAGTGGGAAAGTCAAAGCAGGAACGTTATGGAAGATACTTTGTAGCTGAGATACAGAAATATCTCAAGGAAAATCCTGACGCTGCTTCGGGTTATAAATATATCCCTGAGGGCTATCTGCAAAAGCAAAATGCGGTTGGCGGTCAAAGCACAAAGGAATATATAATCGCCCACGCAGGTGAGCTTTCAGGCAAGGAACAGGATATGACCCTTTCAGAAGTATGCGACAGCATTTTCTATCAGCTCGGCACAGACGGCGATATAAGAAGCATAAAACTTGCCATAAAAGAATGGCTCATAGGTGAAAATTATCTTGCAAAAGACGGAGCAAACGGCAGGGGCTTTCTTGAAACTACAATACTTTCCCCTGAAGCAGGAATAATAGAGCGTGAAAAAATATCACAGCTTGGAAACAGCTACAAGACGATACTTTTTCCAAAGCAGGCGCAGGAGTTTATCTTTGAGAACATAGAGGAGATACTCAGCAAAGATGCACAAAACTCATAATAAAATGCGGTTTTGCGGCTGTTTTCATTCATGCAGAAAAAAGGACGAACACAAAATGTTCGTCCTTTTATTTATCAGTTATAACCGCAGGCAAGCCGTTTTTCAAACTCAGCCACAGGCAGAGGCTTGTCAAACACAAAGCCCTGAACAGCGTCACAGCCAACTTCTCTGAGATAGTCAAGCTGCTGCTCAGTTTCAACTCCCTCGGCGATAGTTTCCTTGCCAAGCTTTTTAACCATTTTTATAATGTAATAGAACATTATAAGATCTTTATCCTTGCCCTCATAATCCTTTTCAAGAGGAATAAAGGACTTGTCTATCTTTATTACCTGCAGATCAACGTTCTTTATCATATTGAGCGATGAAAAGCCAGTACCAAAATCGTCCATAGATGTGACGATACCATTAGCTCTCAGACCATTCACAATCTCTGTGATAAGCTCAAAATTCTGATAATCCTCGCTTTCAGTAAGCTCTATTTCTATAAGCTGGTGATCAAGCTCGTATTTGTCGATCAAGGCAACTATATTGCCTATCATATTTTTTTCTTCCAGGTGCTTCCTCGAAAAATTCACTGATATCCTCAAGGGTTCAAAACCCATATCTATGCGTTTTCTCAGCCATTTGCAAACTTCTTCAAGCACATAGTAGTCAAGCTTTATTATGCTTCCGTCATTCGTAAGAAGCGGAACAAACTCCACCGGTGCTGATAACCTTCCCTTTCTATGCCAACGTACAAGGGCTTCTGCACCAAATATCTCCTTGGTTTCGATGCGTACCTTTGGCTGATAATACACCTCGAACTCACCTGCCATAAGCCCAGCCATGAAGTTTGACAGCACTCCCTGAATTTTCATCAGTTCTTGTTTTATATTTTCGGAATACTCCATTACATGGCCTGCACCAACTCGTCTTGCAGCAGAATATGCAATGCTCGCACGAGCCATTACTTCTCTTGGATATCTTATACCCACAGTTGACGAATATCCGATGGTTGCACTAAAAATAAAATCCTTTGATACTTTGCCATCGTCATACCTTATGTTCATAAAGCTGAGCATATCAATATATTCTCTGAGCGATTCGTTCTTTACAAGCATAACGAAATTATCGCCGCCAAGTCTTGTGATCATCTCACCATCTGAAAGATTTCGGTATATTGTCTTTGTATAATTACGCAAAACAACGTCGCCCTGTTCGTAATTTAATACCTTATTTACATATTTGAAGTTATGTATATTGAAAAAGATTATACTGAAATCCTCTATCCTGTTTTGCGCTATAAGCATACCGGCGTAATTTATCAAAGCGTCTAAAGTTGCTGCACCTGTTTCGATATCCGTTTTTATAACATGAGTAACAAGCTCCTGCATAATTACCCTGTTAAATTGGGTAAAAACAGTGTTTGCGATTATCTCTACGATATTCCTTTGCTCGTTATCAAAGCCATTGGAATTACCAGAATAAAAGGTCACTGTTATAAAGCCGCCTTCAAACAAAGGAAAACTTGCCTCAAAAGGCTTGTTTTCCACGTCCTTCTCTCTGTCATAAAGCACCATGAGCATATCTGCTCCATCCTCACAAAGCTTTGTTGCAGGCATTTTCACTGCAAGCTCCGCTCTGACGATGTCAAGCTTGTCTGCCACAGCAGCCACAGCACTTTTCACCTTGGCACTGCATTCGTCCATATTCTCCGAATCTTCATATATCGTTCGGAAGAAAAGCATCAAATCATTATCAAAATTCATTTTTATCCCCACTAATTTTTTATTCAATGATCACGTTCAGGAAAACGTTTTCAAAAATACCTGTACTTACCTTATTTCATTTTACTACTTTTTATAAAAAAAGTCAAGCAAGCATAGCAAAACGCCGTCATTTTCCGACGGCGTTTTATCGTCTTAGTATCTATAGCTGCTTTCACCTACAAACTCCCTTGCAAGGGAATTTACAGGCACACTTTCGAGCATCACCGGCTCTATCTCCTCAAGGGCTTTTAGCATAGGCAAAAAGCGTTCAAAATCCTTATAGCTCCTGCTCTCACGTCGCAGTGTATCCAAAAGATAGTTCTTATACAAGGCAGGCTCATAAGCGTGAAAAGTATCCACTGAAAACTCAGCCCTGTGCTTGTATGGCATTATATACTTGTTCTCGCCAGCCTCAACGCTGTCGAACATATCTAGTGTTTCCGCTGCACTTCTGCCACGGAAAAATCCGTCCCTTATAAGTCTGCGCATAAGCCTGATATAGCAAGGATGCAGAAGCTCACCGTCTTTCAATTCGAGTCTGCTTCTTACACTGACGTACATACATCTTGCATAATCTCCTGCCGCACCTGTGACCTCCGGGTTAAGGGCATGGATACCCTCAAAAACAACTATGTCGTTTTTGTTTCGTCTGAGTCTTTCTCCATCACGCCTGCATTGTTCTGAAAATTCAAACTTCGGCAGAACGACTTCCTCACCGCTGTTTATCTTTTCCATATGCTCATAAAGAAGCTTTCGGTCTATTCTGTCAGGAGATTCATAGTCAGGCTTTCCGTCCTCTCCTATAACAGCGGTGAAGCTGTCCGATGGAAGAAAATAATCGTCCATAGAGATAGTGTGGGTGTGTATCCCCCTGCTGTCAAGTATTTCCTCTATTTTCAACGCTGTTGTGGTCTTGCCCGCCCCTGACGGACCGACGATAACGCAGATTTCCCCTTTTTCAATTTCAAAAGAAGCATCCCGCAGAGCTTCAATCGTGACCTCTCCCATTTTATAGGTCTTTTTGACATGTTCAAATGTAACAAAAGCTGACATAATGATTCCACGATTCCTTTCTGTATATTTTAATATTCATTTTTCTGCATATTTTGATAAAATATTATATCACATTTCGTGGTATTTAGTATAGATGAAAAATGTGTTTAAATTATGCAAAGAATATGATAAAATAGGAAGCAAAGGTCAATCAAAATGGGGCAAGAAAGGATGGCAGCATGGAACAAAACGAATTAGTCAAAAAAATGAAAAGAAAGCGGGTTCGCAAATACGCACTCATCGCGCTTGTCTGCGTGATTGCGGTTTCTACAATTGTTGGACTCAGCATAGAAAATAAGGACGCCAAGCTCACCGACGGACAGGGCAACACCGTCATCGGCACAGGCGAGGATGTTTACGAAAACGACGGCAAAGAGGATGCGGAGGAAGAAAAGCCGGACGACAAGGCACAGACCGAAAAGGACAAGGATTCCAATAAAGGCAAGAAGGCATCGGATTTGAAGTTCACCGAAGAAGAAAAAAAAGACCTTGATGCCGAAGACATTAAGGTTGACAACAGTGACGATCCGACCGCATCAAACGGAGGTAATGCAGCACTGAGACCGGAGAAGGAAGAACCGGTAACGGTTACGCTCGAAATCCGCTGCGACACATTGTCAAACGATATGGACAGACTAGAAAATCCGGCAATCAAGGACTACATAC
>ERZ779876.1440-NODE-1440-length-20513-cov-46.900968_pt1 | contig 20513 bp, 17 predicted proteins | sample MGYA00511068_ERZ779876 | MGnify/ENA primary metagenome ERZ779876 (study PRJEB29588, sample SAMEA1970858) | human gut metagenome | biome: human gut; feature: human-associated habitat; material: faeces | place: Denmark | collected 2008/2010 ...
GGCGCATCGGCTTTGTCGCGGCCCCGGCGGAGATCGTTGACCGCATGACCAAGTGTCAGGAAAACTTCAACGCCTGCGCCAACGCCCCCGGCCAGTACGCGGCGACCGTCGCGCTCGACCATCCGGAGCTGTGCGAAGAACTGCGCCAGATCTTTGAACGCCGCCGCAGCATCCTGCTCGACGGCCTTGCCAGGATCGACGGCATCCGCTGCAACCGCCCGAACGGCGCGTTCTACGTGTTTGCCGACATCAGCAGCTTCGGCCTGAGCAGCGTCGAGTTCTGCAACCGCCTGCTCGACGAGCAGAAGGTCGTCTGCATTCCGGGCAGCGCCTTTGGCGAATGCGGCGAAGGCTTCATCCGTATCGCATATACCTGCTCGGATGATGAACTCCACGAAGCGCTGAAGCGTATATCGCGTTTTTGCAGCGAACTGCGTGCGGCATGACTCTTTGACTTCACTGCGGTCAATACAGATGTTAAATCGCCATGCATGGAGAGAGAACACATCTGCGACGCAGCAATGAGTGATCGCCGCACGATCGCGCGGCGATGCCCCGACTTTTCCAACTATTTTAACCATAGCTCATGACAAGAGAGGTCATAACCTGACATCATATCCCTATCGAACCTATGCAAAGATCGACCTGAACAAGCTGCAGCATATGTTTGCAGTACCTACAACCGCTTCGGGAAGGAGCATTGCTCCCAGCACCAGATCGAAGAAGCTGCACTGGACAAACTGATTATGGACGAACTCAAAAATACCAAGGGGCTGTATCAGCAGAACTGGGATGCGCTGGAGCAGCTGATCGCACAGTGGACACCAAAGGCGGAACCGACTGGTGCGCAGATCATCAAGCTGGAAAAGAAAATCTGCTGTCTGGAGGATGAAACGGAAGCAATTTTAATGGAGCGGATACGGGATCGGGCGAACGCTGAACGCTACGACCGCATGATTCAAAAGCGCGAGGAAGAAATCGCTGCGGCAAAAAAGCAGATCGAAGAACTGCAAAATATTTCCGCTGTCCTGCGGAATCGGCAAACGAAGCTCAAACGGGATATCAGCATGATTGACGACATTCTCTCTGAGGGTGTCATGACGGAAGCGCACCTGCGGATGCTGGTTGAAAAGATCTATGTGCAGGAAACGGATGGAAAACTCAACCTCGACATTCAGATCAAAGCGCCGTTCCGCACACATCTGGATGTCTATGAAAATGGGACGCTCACGGAGCGATACGGTGCGCTGGATTTTGACTGGGACAGGCTGGCGCAGCTGCTCTACGGCGACGGGCTTGCGGGGTAAACGGTTATGCCGGGCTGCTGGCCTGTCAGGAATGCGGGAACGTGTTCAGTCCCATGATCCGCTACCGGAACGGCAGCCGCCGTGTGGAATACGTCTGCCGGGGCTACCAACGGAACGGAAAAGGCTATTGCAGCTCTCACCGCATTCACGAAGAAGTTCTGGATAAAGCCGTCTGGGATGATACAGAAAAGCTGCGGGAACAATACGCAGCCGAACTGAAAAAGGTCACGCAGCTGCAAAAACAGTGGGCATTGAGGAAGCCAGTCCTCGACGCCCACTGTTTGACTTTGCAGAAAGAAATCCAGCGATTGGAGCAAGAGATTGACGAACTGGTGATGGAAAAGCTGAATGGCGACGGAGGCTCATCTGCTCACGAAATCGGTACTTGAACACCGTAAATCAATCGCCTCAAAAACAAAATCGTGGCCCAGCGTCAGCGGCCACGATTTTGAACGAAGAAAGACCTTTGCTGTCGAGGCAGGCGCGCTCTGCGCGGCTGCCTGACATCCAAAGGTCATTTCTGAGTGGTGCGCCCGACAGGACTTGAACCTGCACGCTCGCGCAATGGAACCTAAAGGTGATGTCACCTTCGTGAAAGATTTTTTATGATTTGATATAACTCTCTAATGAAGCAATCCTTCTGTTAGCCTGAACCGCACTCGGTAATTTGGAAAGCAGCAACTGTGCGGCAGTCTTGCTGTTTATAGAATTCACACACAAGCAAGTCTGAATTATGTGTGAATTTTTTGTTGCAATTATCTGCAATTCATGATAAAATTCAAGCACAGATAAAATATATTTGTGTGCGAATTTTAATTAAGAGGGTCGGTGATTGCATGGACAACCGGGAACTGGCGAAAGTGGTTATTGTAAGCAGGGGTGGCGTTGCGAAATCTGCTGATTTTGTTGCCGCCGGAATCCGTGCAGTTGATGTCGTGAATATGTGCAACGCCGGTTACCTCGAACGAGTACGCCACGGCTATTACAGCCTCGCCGGGGAAAGTATTGTTTCTGAGGAGCAGCTTCTCGCAACGCTTGTTCCGCAGGGGATTGTGTGCGCAGAATCAGCCCTCTTCTACTATGGATACAGTGATTTCGCACCACGTAAATGGTCCATAGCGGTGCCTCGTACTATGTCCAGAGCAAAACTTGAAGTGGATGCGCTTGTTCTGCAGGCGTACTTTGTGCAGGACAACCTGTATGAACTGGGTAAAACCACAGGGCGCTTTCAGGGTGTTGAATTGCCTGTTTATGACCGGGAAAGAACTATTTGCGACTGCTTCAAATATCGTTCCCGGCTGGACAACGAAATGTTTTCCAAGGCGTTGAATGCTTACGCAAACGATACGAAGAAAAATCTGAACAACCTTTCTGCATACTCTAAAAAGCTGCGAGTTTATAAAAAAGTGACTGAACTGATGGAGGTGCTGCTCAATGCCTGATGTTGCGGCATCTGTACTGGCGAGATTGAAAAACAAAGCGAACGAAAGCGGAAGAACCTATCAACTTTGCCTGCAGCTTTTTTGCCAGGAGGAATTTCTGCGCCGATTGGAAGAATCCAAATATGCTGAAAATCTTGTACTTAAGGGCGGTTTGTTCATCTATACCATTACCGATTTTGACAGTCGTGTGACAATGGATATAGACTTTCTTCTCCGGAAAGTGCCAAACACACCGGAGCAGCTGAAAACTGTGCTGGAGGAAATTATTTCCGCTCCTACTGGAAATGATTTTGTGACTTATGAAATTAAAAGTATTGCGCCGATTGCTGTAGCGAAAAAATACGCAGGAATCGGTGCATCCCTCGTGGCTCGGATCAAGAACACAAAAACACCGCTCAGCATTGATTTTGGTGTAGGTGACGTTATCGTTCCAAAGTATGAAAAGAGGAAGATTCCTACGCAGCTTGAAGATTTTTCCGCTCCGGCGGTAAATACATACTCTCTTGAAACGACCATTGCAGAAAAAATCGATGCAATCCTCAATCTGATGGAATTCTCCAGCAGAATGAAGGACTATTACGATATTTATTATCTGGCAAATAAATTTGACTTTGACGGCGTGTTGCTGACCGAAGCCATGAAAAAGACCTTTGCCAACCGTGACCACAGTTTTACCGTGAAGCAATTCGAGCAGGTGATGGCTTTCAACAGCGATGAAGCAATGCAGAAAAAGTGGAAAGCATTCTGCCGCAAAACCGATATAAAAACCGACGATTACAGTACTGTGCTTAAAACGATCAACGAATTTCTTTTTGAGCCGTTTGTTGCAGCTGTGGAAGGCAGAAACTATGTGAAACGCTGGTCGGTGTCAGAAAACAAATGGAGCTGATGCTGAAAAGATAAAGAAAGGTATATTTCAATGGCCAAGAAGAAAGTGGAAGAAAAAATCAATCTGGACGCTATCCTGTTTAAATGCCGCGATATTCTGCGCAAGGCGCGCAACTCCGGATCGTTCTTTGAAAAACGCGATATGATGCTCACGCTGGTGTTTTTGCGTTTCATTGGTGAAAAATTTGAAGATGGCGTAGAGAACTTACGGCAGAATCTGATCAAAGAGGGACTTGACCTTGATGACGAAGCAATTAAAGCCGCGTTTTTGGATGACCCCACTTTTACGGACGGTACATATAACCTGCCTGTGGATGCGCGCTGGTCAACGATCATCCAGACGCCTGCACCTAAGCTGAATGTCGCCCTTGATACTGCTCTGCATAGCATTGCTGCCAGCAGCAAACAGTTGAAGGGGTGTTTTGTGGAGGGTACGTTTACCACACGCAATCTCGCTCCCAACGATATCAAGCAGGTAGTCGATGAAGTCAATAAGATCAGTCACAGGGTCTTTGGCGAAGAGAAAGATCTGATCGGCCGCGTTTATGAGTATTTCCTGAAAGAATTCGCTGTCAACGCCACGAAAGAAGAGGGCGAGTTCTACACCCCGCACGATGTTGTGCAGCTGATCGCGACGATGATCGAGCCGTTTGACGGCACACTCTATGACCCCTGCTGCGGTTCTGGCGGTATGTTTGTCCAGAGTACCGATCTTATCCGGGAAAAGCGCGGCGATATCAGAAGGATCAATGTCTACGGTCAGGAAAAGGAAGCTGCAACCTACCGTCTGGCGAGGATGAACCTGGCCCTGCGCGGCATCAGCCATAATCTCGGCGAAGAAAGCGACTCCACTTTTACGCACGATCTGTTCAAAGGTCTTTACTTCGACTACATCATGGCCAATCCGCCCTTCAATCTGAAAGGCTGGTACGACGAGAATCTGAAAAACGATTCCCGCTGGGTGGATTACCAGACGCCGCCGGAGAGCAACGCCAACTATGCATGGATCCTCCACATTCTTTCCCATTTGAAAGCGCTCAAGGGTGTTGCAGGATTCCTGCTGGCCAATGGCGCTTTGGGCGACAGCGATACGCTTGAGATCCGAAAAAAGCTGATCCAGAATGATAAGGTCGAAGCCATTATCATTCTTCCACGCGAACTGTTTATCACCACGGATATCAGCGTCACCCTCTGGATCCTGAATCAGAATAAAAAGGGCGGGGCGTATCACGGCAGAATGCTGCGCAGCCGCGCGGGCGAAATCCTGTTCATGGATCTGCGCACGTGGACAGAAAACCCGGTTAAAAACGAGAGCAAAAAGAAAGTCCTTTTAAGCAGCGAACAGATTCAAAAAGCCGCCGACATTTATCACACATGGCAATCCGAGGGAACCGACGGCGCAAATTATGCTGTGCCGGAGCTTTACCGCAGCGTCAGGAAGGGCGAAATTGAAAAGCAGGGCTGGAGTCTTGTCCCCAGCAAGTATATCGAGTTTATCGACCATGATCTGGAGATCGACTATGCCGCTGAAATGAGCCGTATTCAAAAAGAGATGCGCGAAGTTCTGAAGCAGGAAATGAAGTCCCAAAAGATGCTTGAAGATGCCTTCAGGGGGATTGGATATGGCATTGAATAACTATAAATTGGGCGATTTGCTGATGCGGAATTCAGAAGAAAACAAAGATTTAATATATGGCATTTCTGATGTCCGTGGAGTTCGCAATACTAAAGGAATTTCAAACACTAAAATTGATGTGTCAGGGCGCAATTTGAAAACGTTCCTCGTTGTAAGACCAGGTGGATTCATTTTTAACCACAGAGTACATGACAAATTGGGGCTTGGATACAATACATCCGATGAGACATATATTTTTACGAATGATTATGTGTCGTTCTATGTCAAGCCGGAAGTCAAAAACAGAATTCTGCTGCCAGACTATCTATATATGTGGTATCTGCGCCCCGAGTTTGATCGATATATGCTATTTAAAACATATGGAAGTGCCACACTATTCTTTAGCTGGGACAATATGTGTGAATTAGAAATTGAACTTCCCGATTTACCGACACAGCAGAAATATGTCGATGTCTATAATGCAATGGTCGCCAATCAGCAGGCATACGAGCGCGGCTTGGAGGATTTGAAGCTCACCTGTGATGCACTGATTGATAAAGTTAAGCATACCGCCACTAAAAAAACAATTCGCAAATTGCTGGCAGAAGTCGATAATCGAAACGATAACGGAACAGCCACAAATGTGCAGGGTATCAATATAGAAAAACAATTTATGCCTTCTGTTGCGGATATAACCGGAGTTGATCTTAAAAAATACAAACTTGTTCAGAACGGACAATTTGCATTTTCGGGTATGCAGACGGGACGAGATAAGTGCGTCAGAATTGCGCTTTATAGAGAGGAGGAGCCTATTGTTATTTCTCCTGCATATACAGTTTTTGAAACAAAAGATACAACGGTTTCTCCCGAATATATCATGATTTGGTTTTCTCGCATGGAAACTGACCGGCACGGATGGTTTATGAGTGACTCCAGTATCCGTACAAATCTTGACCTCGACCGGTTCTATGAAATTGAAATCCCTGTTCCCGATGAGAAAATGCAAAAGGCAATTGTGGATATTTATACCGTGTACACTTTGCGCAGGAATACCAACGAGCAGCTAAAGAAGCAAATCAAGGACATCTGCCCGATTTTGATTCGGGGATCGCTGGAAGATGGAGGTGAACCCAATGGCGAACCTGCATAACTATCACGGATGCTACTGCGAGGCGGAATTTGAAAGCACATTTCTTTCCTATTTGGAGGAAGCGGGGTGGAGCTATCTGGCCGGAAGCAGCCTCCCGCGCGATTCCATGCGGGACGTGTTATACACTGATGACATGGAGTTTTTCCTGAACAGAACCAACCCGGATCTGACTGCGGATGAGATTCAGCAGATCATGGACACCGTGCGCCTTGCGGGTGCGGAAAGTGATTTTGCCACGCTGCATAAGGTGTACGACTGGATGGTGAACGGAATTCAATTCACCCCGCAGGCGGCTCTTCCCAGAATGGTCAATTTGATTGAGTTTGAGGATCTGGAGAAAAATGTCTTCCGCGCGGTTAATCAGTTCACCGTGGAATACACCAACAACGGGCAGACGCAGACCCGCCGCCCGGATATTCTTCTTTTTGTCAACGGAATGCCGCTGTGCATCATCGAGCTGAAGAACCCGGCGGATAAAAACGCGACGATTTACGATGCATGGGAACAGATCAATATCCGCTATTGGCGCGATATTCCGCATCTGCTGCATTATTGCCCGCTGGCTTGTATTTCCGACGGCGTGAAAACGCGGCTCGGCACCGTCCGCACACCCTATGAACACTTTTACGCGTGGCGCCGTGTGAATGACGGCGATGAAGTGTCGCTTTTGCCGTTCGACGAGGTGCAGACCATGATACGGGGCGTGTACAGCCCGGTGCGGTTTCTTGAGATTTTCCGCGACTACATTTACTTCCAGGACAGAGCGTTCGACAGCGAGGAGCGGGAGATCGTCTGCCGCTATCCGCAGTTCTTTGCTGCTCGCCTGCTGAAGCAGAGCATCATTCGATCTGTCGTAGAGAAAAGCGGCAAGGGCGGCACCTATTTCGGCGCCACAGGCTGCGGAAAGACCTACACGATGGCGTTCCTTGCCCGACAGCTCGCTCTGCGGTGTACCGGCATAAAGGAAATCGGCTCTCCGACGATCATTATGATCGTTGACCGCGACGATCTTCAGAAACAGGGATCGAAACTATTTACCAAGAGCAAGGATTTTTTGAATCTTGGTGAGGTACAGGTTGTCCGAAGCCGTAATGCCCTGCGGCAGGAGCTTGGTATGCGGGAAAGCGGCGGCTTTTATATCTGCACGATCCAAAAATTCTGTGACCGTGAAGATGACAAAATCGGACTGATCAACAACCGTGCCAATATCATTTGTTTCTCTGACGAGGCACACAGAACACAGCTCGAACACGCAAACCGGATCAGGTTCAGCAAGGATACAGATGAAAAAATGAAGGCGATGGTATCCAAGCCGTATGCAAAGGTTTTGAAAGAGGCATTCCCACACGCAACCTTCGTCGGCTTTACGGGCACACCCATCGACCAGACCTATCAAACCTTCGGCGCGGAGATCGACCGTTATACGATGGATCAGGCTGTGGCCGACGGTATCACTGTGTCCATCAAATATCATCCTAGGATCGCCAAGGTCTTGCTTGATCAGGAAAAGGTCGAGCAAATCGAAGCGTACTACCAGAGATGCTTTGACGATGGCGCAACGGCAGAGGATATTGAGACCAGCAAAACGGCCATGAGCTCCATGGAGATCATTCTGGGAGAGCCTTCCCGGTTGGAGCGCCTTGCCGTTGATATTCATGACCACTACGTTTCTGCCTGCGCCAACGACCCGGATAGAGTGCAAAAAGCGATGATCGTATGCTCCAACAGAAAAATCGCCTATGATCTGCTGCAAAAGTTCAAGGAACACTATCCGGAATGGTTTGAGAAAAAGAAGGTGCCCGATGGCAGTTCAGCTTCCGAAGAAGAATTGCGCGAGTTAAAACCGATGCCAGTTATTGCGATGGTGGCAAGCGTCGCCAGCAACGATGCGTCGGATATGTACAAGTATCTCGGCGGCGCTGCGAACAGCAAACGGTCCGAGGAACTGGACGCTGCGTTCAAGCAGGATAAGTCCAATTTCCGCATTGCCATCGTCGTTGATATGTGGATCACAGGCTTTGACGTGCCTTCTCTGACTTATCTGTATAATGATAAGCCGCTGAAAAGGCATCTGCTGATCCAAACCATCAGCCGGGTCAACAGAAAATATCCCGGCAAAGATTATGGCTTTATTATCGATTATATTGGAATCCGTGACAATATGCGCGAGGCTCTGAAAATATACGGCGGCGATCACTCTATTGCACCTACGGCAGACGACGTGCAGCAGGCCACCGATGTGTTCAGAGAAGAGCTTTCGATCCTGAAGGATCTCTTTTCGGGGTATGATCTGGCTCCGTTCCTCAACCCGGCTGGAGATCCTGCCCTGCGGTACAGACTTTTAGCAAAAGCCGCCGAGTATGTTTTTGTTTCCGCACAGGAATTGCAAACAGAAATCAAGGGCGGCAAAGATGTCAGGAAAGTCTCGTTCAAAACATATTTCCTGAAAACTGTCAAGAGAATGCGGGCAGCGCATGATATCTGTCAGCCGTCCGGTGAACTGGATGAAGAGGAATCTGCTCTCGCGCAGTGCTTCATGGCCATTGCAGGATTTGTGCGCAAAATGAATGGCACCGATACTGAAGTCGATACCGATACCATGAACCGCCATGTGGCGAAGATGGTCGAGGAAGCATTAAAGTATAACGAGGTCGAAAGCGTTCTGGAGGATGGAGAACAGGAGGATATTTTCAGCCCTGAATATTATGAGAAGCTGTCTGATGTGAAAATGCCCGCATCCAAGCTGGAGCTGCTGGTAAAAATGCTTCGCAAGCAGATCATGGAATACGGCAAAACAAATCAGATGGCCGCAAAGAAGTATCAGGAAATGCTTGAGGAAACCATCAAACAGTATCATGAACGCAGAAAACATCTTACTGCAGAGGAAGCCGGCGAAGCCCAAGAGCAAACTTCTGAGGAAATTATCAGAAATGCTACAGAACAGGCCTTACGCATTCTGCGTGAAATGAATGCGGACCGCGAAAGCTTCCGGAAGATTGGTCTCACTTTTGAGGAGAAGGCATTCTATGATATTTTGATGGCGCTGCGCGACGAGTACAATTTTGAATACGGCAAAGACAAAATTGTCGACGGTATTTCTGTAAATGAGAAGTGCAGCTCTCTGGCTAGGAAAATCAAAGAAATCATTGATGCAAAATCTTCGTTTGCAGACTGGCTCAACAATCAAAATGTTCGCGACCAGCTTAAATTTGACATCAAAGTTTGCCTGATCAAGAATGGGTATCCTCCGCAGTACAGCCCCGAGGTTTTCCGAAAAGTTATGGAGCAGGTTGAGAACATCGAGGAGCATTCATCGATATCCGGATCCGGAATGTAAATAGTTATGCAAAAATCCCCCCACGCTGTTTGTGCTTCAGCGCGGGGGATTTCCTATATTGACATTACCGTTTCAGCCACTGTGCAAATTCCCCCTGTGAGATCTTGCCGTTCTCACAGTTCTCTTTTTCCCTCTGCGCTTCCTTACTCCAAGCGGAGAATGCCTCCTGCGAAATTTTCCCTGCGCGGATCCATGCGAAGCGGCGTTTGTATTCGCGGCGATAAATTTTCAGCAGCTCGTCCTGCGCGTGGCTTTGCACATACTGCCGCATTGCGCCGACCTCTTTGCAGGTGCGCCCGCGGCCGTCGAACACGCGGCTGCAATATTCTGTACTGCCGTGAACGGTGAGCGCAAAATATTTACCGCAGTTTTTGCAGGTGCGCATCGCAATCCTTTGCCGGATGCACTCGCGCAGAGAAAAGTCGATCAGGTCGTACATATTTTGTGGATATAGCACCTCAGCGAACTGTTTCTCCTCTACAAACTCGAACGAAATCTTCATCGGCTGGAAGTCAAATTTCTGCAAGGACGGAGCCTGTTCATACGCTTGCACCCGCACGGAAAAATCCACGTCAGTGATACTTGCGTCCAGCACCGTCTGGAACAGGCGCAGAATTTGCTGCTGCATGGTCGCAAGGTTGCTTGGGACGTGCGCCAGTTCTTTGTGCGGCAACAGCTTCGTCGGATTTTTGAAATCCGGCGTTGCCTGCTTCAGTCGGTTGCTCCAATCCAGCCACAGGTAGAAAAAATACGGATGCTCGTCCTTAAAATCGTCCAGAAGCTTCTGTACCGGCTTCAGGCACGTTGTGTCTCGCGTCTGATAAAATTCCATCAGCGAGCGCTCCGCTTCGTGAAAGCGTGGCTCCCACGAATTGATATCATAATACACGAACGACAGCAGGCTGTCCGGAAACGGGCGGTCTGCTATTTTTACGACATACTTGGCGTTGCCTTCTTTGCACTCCAATGTTTCTGCACTGTCCAGAAGATAAAATTTGCATTGAAAATCAGACATGACTGCACCTCGAAATAGATTTATAGAAATCAATATTATAAATTAGTCTTGACAATATTTTAGAGTTATGTTAGTCTAAAAATAGAAAACAAATCTATTGACTAATTATAAGTCTAAATCATGAAACACAGAATGTCAATAGCAAACGGAAAGGAAGTGAAAAAATGGCCAAACTGGAAACCATCACAGCGGAAGATTTGCAAAATCGGACGTATGAACCAACGCCGTTTCTCGTCGACGAACTCATCCCGGAGGGCTTGCATATCCTCGCGGGTGCGCCGAAAATCGGCAAGTCTTGGCTGGCTTTGTGGCTTTGCTTATGCGTTGCGCAGGGGCAGCCGCTCTGGTATTTCGCAACAACGCAAGGCGAGGTTCTGTACCTTAGTCTCGAAGATTCGTTCCAGCGTATCCAAACGAGACTCTTTGACCTGACGGAAGATGCCCCGCCGACGCTGCATTTTGCAATCATGGCGGACACACTCAAGCACGGGCTGGAACAGCAGATCGAGCAGTTCTTAATGGAGCATCCGACCACAAAGCTTGTTGTGATCGATACATTACAGCGCGTTCGAAGCGCTGGCGGCGACGGAAATCTATATGCGAATGACTATCAGGATATCGGTTTGCTCAAGAAACTTGCAGACAAGCGACACATCGCAATCCTCTTGCTCCACCACCTACGCAAGCTCCACGACGACGATCCGATGAACATGATCTCCGGTTCGACTGGCTTAAGCGGCGCGGCAGATTCGACCTTTGTTCTCCAGAAAAGTTCTCGCCTTGCCAACATTGCCTCGCTGCATTGCACCGGGCGCGACATCCCAGATCGCATATTAAAACTCGAATTTGGTGAGGAAGATCACATCTGGAAACTGCTTGAGGACAGTAAAAATTGCAGTGGTGCTTCTAAGATTTCAACGCTTCAACTCGTACATCTTTTCTCTGAATTGCTCCGTGCCGATTCTACATACCTCGGTTCACCATCGGCACTGTCTGCGAAGATCGACCCTGATGGCAGTCTCGGTATCACGCCGAAAAAGATCACCCGGCTGGTGCGGGAAAGCGTTGCGGCTCTAAGGGAAAATGGGATTCTGGCGGATACCTACCGTAGCAACGGCAAACGGTGGATTTCGATCAAACGTGCCGATAGTGCCGATTTTCCGTCCGTGAAAATAATCGGCACGATCGACCCTGCGGGTGTGCCGAGCGCCTGCACCGCGCCGTGAGGCGCGTGTCGCCGCTGTGTGCGGCTTTCCAAGCAGGCTGCGAGTGTGTGCGCAGCAGCGGTGCAAAAGCCAACGTTGCGCCGCCGTGCGGGCAACGCAGAAAAATGCGGATACAATACGCCGACCCAATGCAGAGAATCCCCGCCGCAGCGGGGAAAAATCCTCCCGTTTGGGAGGAGCCAGCATCGCATTTGGCTAGTCGCCGGCACGCCGGCTCCCTGCCAAATGCCTCAAATCGGGCAGAAGCCCACACCCACTTCATGCGAACGGAGGAAAATATGCGAAAAAATAAACAATTCAGCATTCGAATCTCAGCACAAGACTTAGAGACAATCCGCCAAAAAGCGGTTCAGGCGCACATGAGCCAGAGCGACTATGTGACCGCGTGTTGTCTCGGAAAACGCATCGTGATTCTTGACGGACTCAGGGAAGTCCTGCGACAGCAGAAGGCCATCGGCAACAACCTCAACCAGCTGACGGTACTGGCGAACATGGGCAAGGTACAGTTCGCCAATTTGGATTCTGCTGCGCAGGAGTTTTCCAAGATCAACACTGCCCTGCGGGAGTTGCAGGAGGGAGGTGCAGGAAGATCGCAATCGTCCATTTCGTGAATTACAAAAAGGGCACACAAACGCGCGGGTGCATGAAAAGTGTCATTCGCTACGTTTCCCAACTCAGCAAGACGTTGTGGAATGGACAGCAGCTCGTCAGCGGGATCGGCTGCCAGCCGGAAACCGCGTTCGATGAATTCCTCAGTACGAAGCTGCTGCACCACAAGGACGGCGGCGTGATGTTCTACCACATGGTGCAGAGTTTTCCAAAAGGTGCGGACATTAATCCTCGCACAGCGCACGAAGCAGCACGCAGGCTCGCCGGATATTTCGAGGGCTGCGAGGTTCTGGTCTGTACGCATATCGACCGCGAGCATATCCACTCGCACTGCATCATCAACAGCGTCAATTTTGAAACCGGTAAAAAAGTACATATGGCGGATGAGCAGATTCAGGCGCTGCGCGTTCGCAACGACGAAATCTGTGAGGAATTGGGGCTGCCGAAATTCCAGAGAGATGAGCAGCGGCAGTCGCGTGGAATGTCCAACACGGAATACTACACGGCTGACAGGGGCGAGAGCTGGAAGTTCGAGCTGATGCGCGTGATCGACGAGTGTATGCGCTGTGCTGGGAGTCGTGAGGAATTTCTGATCTTGCTCCGCTCTGAGGGTTACGATGCCACATGGACGGACAGCCGAAAGAATATCACTTACGTCACACCGGATGGGCGCAAATGCCGTGACAGCAAACTACACATAGAAAAATACCTGAAAGAAAATATGGAGGCGGAATTTGGATACAGAACGGAGAATGACAACACAAGAAATGTTGACGCAGCACAAAAAGCTGATGGACGAGGCACAACGGCTGGAACCCAGCGTGATGGTCACGGAGCGGAACTGGAGCGCGCTGCTCGAAATGCAGAACAGGCTGTTTCGGCAGCAGATGCAGTTAGATACGGACCTGAAAATGCTTCTGACGAAAGCAGAAGCGCAGGAATCTCTGATCAAGATGCAAACGAGCGCAGAAAATTTCGAGAAACAGGCTGGGAGCCTGAACGAGAGGTATTCTTCCAACTGCAAGGCGCTGACAGAGAATACGAAGCTCTCCCTAACCGCGATCCTGAACGATTCGAAGAAGCAGCTTTCGGATATGGAGCAGACGGCACAGAAGAAGATCATCACCTGCGCGTGGATCTCGATTACAGCGGTGACCTTGTGCGCGGCGCTGTGCGCCTTGGCCGTGCTGTGGAGCAGATGACGGACGATGTTCCACAACGTGATGCATCCACCATGCCGCCGCACATCGACAGCAAGCGCCGCAAGAAGCTCCGGCAAAGGAAAACCGCCCTCGGTCATGCCGAGGACGATCACGAAGATTGGGATATGAAACAGGAACTATGAAAGGAACGCCTATGGCAAGAAAACGAAAAGAAAATATTTCGGAGGTCATGTTCAGCTACATCGGTACGGATGCGCAGTTCGATGAATTTCTGAAAATGCTGGTGCATGACTACCTCTCGGTAGACCAGCCATATACAAAGTCGCAGGAGGATTTTGTTGATCATGTAGATTCCTGCTGCGCATGATGGATTGTTCTAGCTATTTGAAAAACAGTGTGCTATGGTGTGTGCTGCAATCGGCACACACCATAGCGGAAAGGAGGAAACATGAAGGTCTGGTTGTATTACCGCCTGAGTCGGGACGAGGACGATGAACTGAACTCCCTGACAAATCAGCGGAAAATCATTTATGAATACGCCGTCACAAACGGGCATGAGGTGGTCGGCGAGTCCTTTGACGACAATGTCAGCGGCATGCACTTCAACCGCGAGGGCATTGACAAAATCTACGAAGTTGTGGGAGCTGGGAAAATCGAGGCGATCATTGTCAAGGATCTTTCCCGGCTGGGCCGTCACCGAACGCAGACAGCCCTGTTTATTGACTACCTGCGGGAACACGACGTCCGCGTCCTCTCAGCAACGGAAAATATCGATACGTTCAATGAAAACGACGATCTCATCATTGGCTTCAAAGGTTTGGTCAATGATTTCTATGCCCGCGACGGCAGCCGCCGTGTGCGGACAGGTTATCGTCAGAAGCAGAAAGAGGGCATTGTAATTACTCCGCCCTTCGGTTATTTCAAAGACAAAAATACAAAGCGCGTCGTAATCGTAGAAGAAGCAGCGGAAACGATCCGGCTGATTTTCACGGCTTACAACTCCGGCTGCGGGCTGAAGGCAATCGCCATGATGCTCAACGAACGTAAATGCAAGACACCGGCACAGATGCAGTTGGAAATGCTAAACAAACGGCTCCCGTACACACAGGATCATATTTCCAAGAAGTATCTATGGGACGCAACCATGATCGCTCGTATTCTCAGGGACGAAAGCTATGTCGGGACACTCATCTGCCACAAAAGTGAGCGGAACAAAATCAACAAAACCTTCCGTTTCACAGAGCCGGAAGAACAGTTCCGTCATGAAAATTACCTCCCGCCGATCATCACGCCGGAGCTGTGGGAGCAGACGCAGATGATGCTGGCGGAGCGGAAACGGCTGAACGTGCGCGCCGCGCCCTCGCAGGAGATCCTGCGCTACAGTGGACTTCTCCGCTGCGAGGACTGCGGCAGAGCCATGTTCGGCAAGCGCATCCATCTGAAAAGCGGTGAACGGGTCACCTATGTTTGCAGTACCTACAATCGCTTCGGGAAGGAGCATTGCTCCCAGCACCAGATCGACGAGTCCGTATTGGACAGGCTGATTATCGACGAACTGCGCAATACAAAAGCGCTGTATCAGCAGAACTGGGATGCGCTGGAGCAGCTGATCGCACAGTGGACACCAAAAGCAGAGCTGACCGGTGCGCAAATCATCAAACTGGAAAAGAAAATTCGCTGTCTGGAGGATGAAATGGAGGCAATTTTAATGGAGCGGATACGGGACCGGGCAAATGCCGAGCGCTACGACCGCATGATTCAAAAGCGCGAAGAAGAAATCGCCGCGGCGAAAAAGCAGATCGAAGAACTGCAAAACATCTCCGCTGTCCTGCGGGATCGGCAAACGAAGCTCAAGAGGGATATCAGCATGATTGACGACATTCTCGCTGAGGGCGCTATGACGGAAGCGCACCTGCGGATGCTGGTTGAAAAGATCTATGTGCAGGAGACAGACGGGAAGCTCAGCTTGGACATTCAGATCAAAGCGCCGTTCCGCACACATCTGGATGTCTATAAAAACGGGACGCTGGCAGAGCAATATGGTGCGCTGGATTTTGACTGGGACAGGCTGGCGCGGCTGCTCTATGGAGACGGAATCGCGGGGTAAAAGGCTATGGCAATGCGGGTTTGGCTCTATGCGCGGCTCTCCAACGACGATGATCCGGCGCAGAATTCCCTGCAAAACCAACAGGAAATCTGCCGCGCCTTTGCAGAAAAGAAAGGCTGGTCAATCGCCGGCAGTTCTTCTGACGATAATATCAGCGGCATGAATTTCAGCCGCCGTGGGCTGGATACGCTCACAGCGGCGGTTCAGGCGAAACAGATTGACGCTGTCCTTGTGAAGGATCTTTCGAGGCTGGGTCGTCACCGAACCCAAACCGCATTGTTTATCGACTTCCTGAGACAGCAGCAAGTGCGGGTTATCTCCGTAACGGAGGGGGTGGATACCTTCTGCGAGGAAGACGATCTTATGATCGGCGTCCGCGGCTTGATGAATGATTATTATGCCAAGGACATCGGAAAGAAAATCCGCGCTGGCTACCGGCAGAAGCAGAAAGAGGGGCTCGTGATCACGCCGCCCTTCGGCTACTGGAAAGACAGAAATACGAATCAGGTTTTGGTGCAGCCGGAAGCAGCTGAAACGGTACAGCTTATCTACTCTCTGTATTTGCAGGGCTGCGGACAGAAGGAAATCGCCCGCAGGCTCAACAGTCTCGGACGCAAAACGCCCGCGCAAATCATGGCGGAACGGATCGGTTACGACAGCCAGAAGCCGCACAAGACCCGTGACGGTCAGTTCCTATGGACATATGTCAGTGTGAAAAACATCTTGGTGGAAGAAGCGTACACCGGCGTGCTGAACAACCACCGCAGAGAATACAACAACGGTAAGACCAAGCATATAGATAAAACCGACTGGTATCGTCATGAGGGATTCTTCCCCGTAATCATAGGAAAACAGGAATGGGAGCAGGTACAGGCGTTACTCAAGCGGCAGGCCCGCCCCGCAAACGGCAATCAGGCCAAGCACCGTTACGCGGGGTTACTGACCTGCCAGGAATGTGGGAATACGTTCATTCCTATGATCCGCTGCTGGAACGGCAAGAGCCGTGTGGAATATGTATGCCGTGGATACCACCGGAATGGAAAAACCTATTGCGCCTCCCACCGTATCCATGAGGAAACACTGGATGCGAGGGTATGGGAGCTCGTTTCCACGGCTCGTGAGAGCCGCACGGAGGAACTGAAGAAACTGGCACAGATGCAAAAAATGTGGGCGTTGAGGAAACCGGTCCTCGACGCCCACATTTTGTCATTACAAGGGAGAGTGCTGGAGTTGGAAAAAGAGATAGATGAGATCGTGATGGAGAAAATCAAATGTCAAATTTAATTTGATTTACCCTGCAACTTGTAACTTTTCGTTCAGTTATTTTATCATCAGGGCCTACTTCACCAAAAAGTAAAGGTGATTCTGGATTGTGTTTGCTGGAGTTTGAACATACTGTTTTTTCACTGTAATTTGCATAACAATATTTACAACCATTGCGACATGTATTGTATGCTCCTATATCAAGGCTCTCAATACATCCGCACTCAAGACGTTGGCTTTTATCTTTTCCAACCTCAAGAGGGCATCCTAACAATTTGCTTAACAAACGATCATCTATACAGCGAGCATGTTCTATTCCGTATTCTTGCAATTCAATACCTTCTGCACAGGTATCAATCATAAGGCCATAACTATGAGCGATTGCGGCCAACTCTTTCGCAAGGTTTCTTTGGATTTCTTGTGGGAAGTCATGCAGAGACAGCCCAGAGACATTTCTTGTGGTGTTTCTATAGAAATCTATAAAACTGATGGTACATTTTTTAGTGTAGCTACTCAGCTCTTTTGCAATTCTTTCAAAATATCGGATGTGATACTCTGGAGTGTATGTATCGTTCAATAAAATGGGGTCATATCGCCAAATGACGCGATTAGGCCCAATCAAGTCCGATAATTTTTTGAATGCGGGAATGACATGGCTCTGCTTACTTGGGATGTGTGTTTCGACGTCCTGTGCATATGAATTAAGCGTAAACTGGAAGTAGTACATATAGTCTCGGAGCATATCCAGTTTTTCAAGCATGGGAATGGGATTTTTGGTCCAGAATACAATGCCATCTACTACATCGGGATTTAGAGGAATTTTGCTTATTTGGTGTGCGTTCATAGGATTACGAACCAAAACATACCCCGCTTTAATCCGATTAAAAAGCCATTCTGAGTAATATGTAGGTATGTCTGTTCGTCTACTTGCGCTTATAATCATAACTATTCCTCTTTTGTAAACTCAAACAACTGCCATCTGGCCTGCTGACAGTTCAAGATTGGCCATCTTCCGAGCCTGCTTTCGCAATCCGGCCTACAATTTTGGCCATCATAGCGGGAGCAGTATGTATGCAATTCTGAAGTCAGAAAATTTACAACCTCCCATGGGTGTTGAAAATCAGAATCAACGGTTTGAATCTTCTGCCCCTGGAGTTCCTTGTTCAAAATGGTATACATATTGGGGTTGTCGTTTGAAACAAAACCGTTGTCCAGCATAGCCTGAAAAAGATAGTTGGTCTTGGACATATCTCGTTCCATACTTCTATCATCAGTTCGCAAGGAAAATAAAAAGTAAACTGTATTCTGTAGCGGTGTTTTTTCACCTAAAGCAATACATATCTCTTCAATATCCGATTTGGAGAATTCACTGATAGACTTTGGGAAAATATATGCGTCAGCAGTTAATCCCTTGGCCTTGGAAACAAGTTCTACTGCATCTGCGTTTCTAAAAAGCACATCGTCTTGCGGTCTCTGTTCCATTCGGTAAGACCAATCGATGGTGTCTATGCCTCTGTACCGAATCGCACACCTATTGGGCACAACACGAGTCAGCGCCCAGTAGTCAATCATGCTCCCGCATCCAATCGAAGTTACCGCGATTTCCATGCCTGGATTCATTCTTCGAATCAGAGAAGCATACATCCGCTTATATTCGAAAGAATATGCATATGCATACCTCAACAAATACAACTGCTGAACATGGATGTCTGAATAATCGGGAAGGTTTCCTGCATCGAAGTGAACTTCCTTTAAGTCACACAGCCTCACGCCGGAAGTTACATATTCCTTAAAATCAAACAAAATATCATCAAGATACTTGTTAATTGTAATCATTTAACTCTCTCCTGTTTTAACAACATATAACATTATGTCAAACCATTCTGAGAAACAAAAACTGCGTTTTGTTTGACGCAAAATGCAGCTATTTTTCTTGGTGCGGGCATGGGGACTCGAACCCCAACGCATCACTGCACGAGAACCTAAAGGTGATGTCACCTTGGTGAAAGGTTTGAAACCACCGGAATGCTTCATAATAGCACTACAGAATATATATCAAAAGTCGGAGTTTTCAGGCGCATCCTGATAAAATGCTGCATTTTCAAGGATTGTACGATTTTCGACGAGATTTCCCGCCTTTTCTGAATGATTGCAAAGCCATTGAAAACACTGGGCAAACCGGCTTTTTTTGTTTCTTGGACGATAGTAGTCAAACAGTAGTCATGCCCCACCGTTGACGGTGGGGCGATTCAGGAAATGCAGTTTTTGTTCTGTAAGTACTTTAGGCAAACATTCAATGCGGTAGTGTTGATCAGGATACGGGTGTCCTCCCGCAAAAGATCTTGCAGAACCGGAACAATGACCTCCTTGCGGATATCTCGATGCAGCTGCTCCTGCGTGACCTCCGGATCATGCTGCGTTGACAGCAAAACCGTATCCACCGAGACGGGGTGTCCGTCTTCATATCGGACGGATACCGGTTTCGAAGGCATCCTTATTTTCTACAGCGATGATTTCATCGTAGATTTTTGTGTCCAGCACATCAGGAACAAACCCGGCACCGATGCCCTGAATTTTATGGCCGCCAACTATGCCCTTGCTCAGCACAGGGGAGGCTGCAGGCTCCACGGCCACGACCTTTACATTCGGATTCTGGTCCTTCAGATATTCGCCAACACCGGTGACTGTGCCGCCGGTACCTACACCAACGACAAAAATATCAACTTTATCATCGGTATCTTCCCAGATTTCAGGACCGGTCGTCGCCTTGTGAATCACCGGGTTAACGTTAAATTGATTGTGCAACTTGTAATAATTACCCAATCAGTTTCTTTGGCTGATCTCACCAATCATTGCAGTCGCAAACCAGAATCAGGCGATTTTTCGCCCGACTTACAGCAGTATTGATGGTCTGTGTGCCACAGTTTTGGGGGTTCAAGGTGGTTGTAAAAAACTTACCAGTGGCATCAACAACGCTGAACAGCACCGTGTCCCATTCGCGTCCCTGCGCACGGTGGACGGTCAGACTGACTTCTTGCGGATAACTGCTTTTTTTAGCTGTGCCTGCTAAGAGAGCGCGCTGATTGCGGCATGGCATGAGGATCGCCAGATTCTCGTTTGGGTGTGTGGAAAGAAATCTTTGTATTGCAGCACATTCTCCAAGGTTTGTCCGGTTCGGTTTGCCGGGAACATTGAGCTCAGAGAGATAGCACGCATCGGGCAACAGGCAAATGCCGCGTTTTTTCATCCTTCGATATTCCTACTTGCAGGATTGATTCGCAATTTTAAGACGCAAATTTGAAGAAAGGCTCCGGCGTTTTTGGCGCCGGAGCCTTTTTGTATCAAGAAAACAACCAGCTCAGTGCCGGTGGTTATGATTGAGCCTTACTTT
>ERZ779876.1447-NODE-1447-length-20461-cov-3.263746_pt1 | contig 20461 bp, 17 predicted proteins | sample MGYA00511068_ERZ779876 | MGnify/ENA primary metagenome ERZ779876 (study PRJEB29588, sample SAMEA1970858) | human gut metagenome | biome: human gut; feature: human-associated habitat; material: faeces | place: Denmark | collected 2008/2010 ...
ACGGGCAAAGCAGTCACCCTCCGTATAAACAATTTCTTTGAAATCTACTTTGTCGAGTGTTTTTCCGGTATAAAGTTCGTAAGCTGTTCGCAATGCTGCTTCCATCACACCTCCCGAAGCTCCGAAGATTACTCCGGCACCTGTAGATTCTCCCAAAGGATGATCGAAATCTTCGTCCGCCAGGCTGTTGAAATCGATATTGGCCCGTTTGATCAGACTGGCTAGTTCCCGGGTAGAAAGAGAGTAGTTGACATCGGGATCGCCCTGTGTTGCGAATTCTTCCCGGGCACATTCGTATTTCTTAGCCAGACAAGGCATAATAGATACAACGATCAAATCTTCCCGGGGAATGTTCATCTTTTCTGCCCAATAGTTTTTAGCGATAGCACCGAACATTTGTTGGGGTGAACGTGCGGTCGACGGGATATCCAGCATATCGGGGAACTGATGTTCGAAGAAATTGACCCAGGCCGGACAACAAGAAGTCAGAATAGGGAGGCATACGTCTTTATCACCCTTGAGATAACGGGTCAACCGATCCAGTAATTCGCTTCCTTCTTCCATAATGGTCAGATCGGCAGCGAAATCGGTGTCGAACACTTTGTCGAAGCCCAATTGTCTTAAAGCAGCTACCATCTTTCCGGTAACAGAAGTGCCGGGTGTTAAACCGAATTCCTCGCCGAGTGCAGCCCGTACTGCCGGTGCCGTCTGTACGATAACGGTTTTTTTCGGATTACTCAGATCGCTGATCAGCCGATTCGTATGGTCGACTTCGGTCAGTGCTCCTACAGGACATACGGCGACACACTGACCACAGAAGGTACAGGCTGAATTGGATAAAGGTTCGTCGAAAGCCGGAGCTATCGTTGAAATGAAACCACGGTTTACAGCACCGAGTGCCCCTACGGTTTGCACTTCATTACACATCATCTCACAACGACGGCAATAAATACATTTGCTCATATCGCGGACAATCGACGGAGAGGTCTCTATCGGGAGAATATTCCGCTCACCGGCAAAGGGTATCTCGCGGATTTTTAATTTAACGGCCAGGTTTTGTAATTCGCAATTCCCGGATTTCGGACAGATCAGGCAATCGTTGGGGTGGTCCGAGAGAATTAATTCCAGTACGGTTTTCCGGGCATTGAGCACCCTGAGGCTACTGGTTTTTACCTTCATGCCGTTTTCACAACGGGTAGCACAGGCCGGAGCCAGGTTTCTCCGTCCTTCGACTTCGACGACACAAATACGGCAGGAAGCCGGAAGGTTGGTGATACACATGTCTTTCAGATTCATATAGCATAAGGAGGGGATTTGAATACCTACTCCCCGGGCTGCTTCGAGAATCGTCGTTCCTTTGGCCACCTCTACGATATGATTATCTATTTGCAGAGTTATATTTTGTTCCATGTTTTTTCGTTATGGGCTGTTATACTTCGGTTATCCGGCACTTATCGCATTAAATTTGCATTTATCTTTACAAGTACCGCATTTGATACATTTAGTCGTGTCGATGAAATGGGCTTCTTTCCGTTCGCCGATGATTGCATCTACCGGACAATTACGTGAACAGAGGGTACATCCTACACATAGTTGCGGGTCGATACGGAAAGATAACAACGCCTTACATTTTCCGGCAGGACATTTGTGATCCCGGATGTGAGCGACATATTCGTCATAGAAATGTTCCAGTGTAGACAGTACCGGATTGGGAGAGGTCTGTCCCAAGCCGCAAAGAGCCGTATCTTTAATCACTTGGCTCAGGTTACGGAGGTTGTCGAGATCTTCCATCGTGCCTTTCCCTTCGGTGATCCGGGTTAAGATTTCCAATAACCGTTTGTTGCCGATCCGACAGGGAGAACATTTTCCACAAGATTCTTCGACGATAAATTCCAGATAGAACTTGGCGACAGCAACCATACAATCGTCTTCGTCCATGACGATCATGCCACCGGATCCCATCATCGAACCTGCTGCCAGCAAGTTGTCGAAATCGATCGGAGTATCCAGATGTATCTCCGTGAGACAACCGCCCGAAGGACCTCCGGTTTGTACGGCTTTAAATTTTTTACCATTTTTAATACCACCACCGATATCATAAATAATTTCTCTTAAAGTTGTTCCCATTGGAACTTCAATAAGACCTGTATTCTCAATTGCTCCGGTCAGTGAGAAGGTCTTGGTTCCCGGGCTTCCCTCTGTTCCGATGGTATGGAACCAGTCAGCACCCTGAAGGATGATCTCTGGAACGTTGGCATAGGTTTCTACGTTATTAAGAACAGTTGGTCTTGCCCATAATCCCTGCTCTACTGTACGTGGCGGTTTTACTCTCGGCATTCCACGTTTTCCTTCAATGGATGCCGTCAGTGCGCTGCCTTCTCCACAGACGAATGCACCTGCACCACGGTTGATATGTAAATGGAAACTGAAATTGGTTCCAAGAATGTTGTCTCCTAAAAGTCCGATTGCCTCTGCCTGGCTGATCGCTGTCTTCAGTCTTTCAATCGCAAGCGGATATTCTGCACGTACATAGATATAGCCTTCCTGTGCCTGTACTGCATATGCTGCGATCATCATGCCCTCGATCATACGGTGCGGATCACCTTCCATGATACTTCGATCCATAAATGCACCCGGATCACCTTCATCACCATTGCAGACCACATAGCGGATCTTTTCTTTCTGGGAAGCAACCTGCTGCCACTTTCTGCCGGTGCGGAATCCAGCACCTCCACGTCCACGCAGATTCGAATCATAGATTGTCTGAATCACTGCTTCCGGTGTCATCTCAAAGAGTGCCTTTTCGATTCCGGCATAAGCACCGACTGCAAGTGCACCCCCAATATGCTCTGCGTCGATATGTCCGCAATTCTTCAGTACCAGTCTGGTCTGCTTTGCGTAGAACGGAATCTCTTCCTGTGACGGATAGGTCACTCCATCCATCTTGTAGAGAAGTCGCTCTACCGGTCTGCCGCCCAGGATTGTTTCGTTATAAATCTCTTCGCAGTCTTCCAGTTTTACTTTAATATATAAATAATTATATGGCTCAATTCTTACCAGAGGTCCCATCTCGCAGAAGCCATGACATCCACTCTTCATAACCTTTGTATGTGCGATTTCTTCCCCGATCTTTACTTCTACCCCTGTATGATCTTTTGTCAGTTCTTTTAACTTTTCATAAATCTTGCCTGATCCACTTGCCAGACATCCGGTTCCCCCGCAAACCAGTACTCTGCAGTCAGCCGATTGTTTTTTCTGACATTCAATACGATATTCCTTCAGTTCCGTTCTGTTTTCAATTTTCATTTTCTTCACCTCTCAGTTCTTCAAGAAGTTTGATTACCTTCTCCGGTGACATCTTCGGATGTACTTCATCATTAACTGTGATCGCAGGTGCAAGTCCACAGGCTCCAAGACAGGATACAGTCTCTACTGTAAAAAGCATATCGTCTGATGTATGCTTGTGCTCATTTAACCCCAGCTCTTTATACAGCGCTTCCAGGATAGGAATGGATTTACGCACATGACAGGCTGTTCCGTCACAGACCTTGATCACATACTTTCCTTTCGGTTCAAATGAAAAATTCTCATAAAAGCTTGCCACACTGTACGCTTTTGCCTCTGTAATCCCGATCTGTTTTGCTACATAGGTAAGCAGTTCCGGTGGAAGATAACGGTATTCCTCCTGAATATCCTGAATGATCGGTATCAATGAGCGTTCCTCCCTTGTATGCATGGCAATGATCTCATCCGTTTTCTGATAATAAGATGCATCTAACATTCCATTTCCTCCTTCGTCATATTGTACATTTCCTTCTTATTATTCTATTATTTTTATGACATTATAACATATATCTATAGTTTTCGTTTATACGTTTCATATATGATAGCTATATATTTTCCAATATATAATAATACAAGAATCAAAAGTATTAGTATTTATGAATAGACGGATAAATGTGTACCCAGCTCATCAAATACACAAAAAGAGCAGAATGGATATATCTTGGTCCGATATATCATTCTGCTCTCATTTACATCATTTCACGGATTGTTTCTTTTAAATGCCCAATAAATTCTCTTTCGTACAATTTTTTCTGATAACCCTTTTTGTAGATCAGCACATCCCGGATCATCTGTCTGGAAAATCCGGCATGCTTCTGCACCAGATTGTAGTTTTTCCTTAATTTTTCCGGTACTGGCGATACCCACATATAACTGTTTTTTACTTCCCGCAAAATATCAAACTGGCTTCCCCTTTCAAAAATATAAATTTTATTATGTGGATGAAGCGACTCTCCATTCTCACTCAGCTCGGTGTATTCTCCGGTCGGAAGTTTCCAGTCCCCATGCAGGATTTCCACACCATCTTCCAGTTCTTCTCTTATCTTTAACTCCCTCTTTGCAAGATCTCCATCCGCAGAAGTTAAGATCACATACGGAAGCTCTGCCAGAAGTTCTGCATCCAGCCCTTTCAGATCAAGAAGCGACTGAAAATAAGGTTCATTCTCGCACAGATACCGGATGATTCCCATGGAATACCCGTTCTGCAACACATTTTCAATGGCATGCATAGAACTGCTTTCCTGAAATTCTGCTTTGATCGCCGTTTCCTTGCTCTGCATTCCGATAAACTCTGCAAATGCACTGGAAATGTAACTTGCCCTCGGAACAGTAATCTTAAATGAGAGATTTTCTTTCCCCAGATCACTGCAGTCCCTTTTCATTTCCTCTATTTCGTAAATGATCCTTTTGGCATACTCCAGAAATTTCTGTCCTTCTCTTGTCGCCTTAACTCCCTTTGACGACCGCTCAAAGATAGAAATTCCAAATTCCCGCTCCAGATGCTTGATCGCTTTACTAAGATTTGGCTGCGCCACATAAAGTTCCTTCGCCGCCTTTGAGATTGATCCACTCTTATCGATTTCAACTACATAATGCAAATCTGTCAGATTCATCTTCCCCATCTGCCTTTCTGATCTCTGACTTTATCTCCCCATAACTATTTTCTGAACTTTTATTACAGATTCTTTTCCAGCCATTTACAGACTTCTGAAAATGTTCTCCCTGTTTCTTTTGGTCTTCCTACCGCAACAAGAACTGCCCCTGTTTCCTTTGCTGCCTGTACCTTTTCTCCAAAGCCTCCGGCTTTTCCCGATTCTTTGGTCACAAAATATTTTGCGCCTGTCTGATGGATCGTAGCCACGTTCATCTCCTTTGAAAATGGTCCCTGCATTGCAATGAGATGCTTTCCTTCAAAGCCAAGCGCGACCGACTCCATAACCGCCTGCTCCGTAGAGAGGACTCGCGCAAAGCAGCGCTCTTTATACTCCGTAAGCTTTGTATATTTTATCAGTTCCTTGCTACCGGTGGTAATCAGAATCTTTCCTTCTGTATTTTGCAGATATTCCACCGCATCTTCAACCGACTGCGCCCAGATCACCCGATCCGCTTCATCCGGCATTGCTTCCATCTCCTCCCGCAGGCAACGCAGATACTGCACACCGGAGATTTCGCAGGCCCCCCTTATCTCCCCAGTCACAAGCTGTGCAAATGGATGGGTTGCATCGATCACCAGATCGATCTGCTTTTCCTTTATCATCTCTGCCATCTGCTTCTGATCCATACGTCCAAAAAAGACTTCCGCATTCTCATGTTCTCCGGTACATTCTTTTCCATATTCAGTTGCGGCACTGACATAAACTTTTACATTTCTTCCATCCAGAAATTCCGTAATCCGCCTTCCCTCTGTTGTCCCTGAAAATATTAAAATCCGCTTCATATTCTGATCCTTACCTTCTTTTCTGCCACTGCTATTGTCACCCGGTTCATGCACTGCTTCGGCATCAGAAGCCTGCCATCCTCTCCGGCTGCAAGGATCGCCGCCCGCTCACAGACATTGTCCACACCCGTGACCTTCCGGACAAACTCCGAATGGGAGCTGACACATTTAACCTTTCCCAACTCTTCTGCTGAAAACGTGTAAAATGGAAGCTTCCACTTTGCCGCATAAGAAAGTAATCCCTCTTCTTCTTTTTTCAGATCAATACTGTCGATCTCAATGACTTCCTTTTCTGTAAATCCAAGGATCTTTTTTGCCTCATTGACCGCGCTTTGGATTTCTTTTTCGGAAATCCCTTTGCGACATCCGATTCCCAGCACCAGGTTCTTCGGCGGAAGATCCAGAATCGTCTCTTCTTCCCGCCTTTCGCCACTTCTTCCTGCAATCCGGATTCCATATGGATAGTTTCTGAGAAACTCTTCTGTTTCACATAGCTTTAATTCCTCCGGAAACTTTCCTTCTACTGGAAATACACTGTAAAGTCCAATCTTATTCCCATCCAGAACCACACCTGAGATCTCCTTTGCCTTTTTCCGGTCTGTCAGTACCAGACCATTGCTTTTTGCAAATACATCTACTGCAAACTTTTGTTCCACATCCGTTGCTGTAGTAAGTACTGCCTGCGCATTTATTTTCTCCGCGATTTCCTTTGCAAGCTCTACAGCTCCGCCCACATGTCCCGACAGGAGCGGAATCACATAGCTTCCTTTTTCATCCATCACCAGAACCGGCGAATCGGTAAATTTGTCCTTCACGTGAGGGGCGATCATCCGCACTGCGATTCCTGCCGCCCCGATAAAAAACAAAGCCTTCTCTCCCCAGAGGCTGCCTATCCAGCTTTTCTTATCTTCCGGAAAAGTATGATCCGTATAATCTGCAAAACCGTGTCAAAGTATACACTTTGACACGGTATCCGCTTTGTATGAAATTCTCTCTGACTTTACAGGCCATCTGACAGCCTGCATCTGTAAAACTCAAGATTACAATTTCCATAAACTTTAGTATTTCTCCATCTGCTCCACGTTCAGTACAAAAATCGTACTTCCGCCTACCTGCACATTGATCGGAACGGACGGTGCTGCGCTCATGCTGCTCTGTCCTGAGATCAATGCCGGGTTTGCATAAGTGATCGTCTTTCTTTCGCCAGAATTCTTCTTGATGATCTTCAGTGCCTCTGCTACCTTCTCATCATCCACTACAACCATGATCGTGGTGCTCTTTTTCTTCAGAAATCCACCGGTTGTAGCCAGCTTTGTTACCATGTATCCGGCAATATTCAGTTCCTCTATCGTCTCCAGTTCATCATCCTTATGCAGGATCGCCATAATCATCTTCATACAAAAACCCTCCTGTCTTATCTGGCTTTTGATGCCAGATCCCTTTTTCTTTTATTTTACCGCATTTACTTGGAAAGGTAAACGAAAATGTTGCATTTTAAAAGATTTTAAAAGATTAGTTGAAATCCAAAACGAACTTTAACTTTGTGCATTACCTGTTACAATAATCTTCTTCAATCCTGCCATCCAGTATCCGGATCACCCGGTGTGCCTGACTGGCAATCTCTTCATCATGTGTGATGATAATAACCGTTCTGCCTGACCTGTGCAGTTCTTTCAGGATTTCCATGATCTCCTGTGTTGATTTCGTATCCAGATTGCCGGTCGGTTCATCGGCAAGAATGATCGGCGGTTTTGCGGCAACCGCTCTTGCCACCGCAACTCTCTGCTGCTGTCCTCCAGACATTTCATTCGGCTTATGCTTCATCCGGTCTTCCAGACCGACACTTTTCAGGGCTTCCATCGCAAGTTGCTTTCTCTCATTTTTTGACACCCCGCGGTATACCAGCGGAAGCTCTACGTTTCCAACTGCATCCAGATTACTGATCAGGTTGAATCCCTGGAAAATGAAACCAATCTCTTTATTCCGCACATCTGCAAGCTGATTATCTGTCATACTCGCCACATCCTGCCCGTCCAGAACATACTTGCCGGAAGTCGGTGTATCCAGACAGCCGAGCATGTTCATCAGCGTTGATTTTCCCGAGCCTGAATGTCCCACAATCGCAACCAGGTCTCCTTTTTCGATATCCAGATCGATCCCGTCAAGTGCACGGACTTCATTCTCACCCGGATTGTAGATTTTCTTCATATTTTCTATATGAATCAATGCCCCCATAAATGTTCTCCTTTTCTTTTCGCTCTACTTTACGTTCCTGTTTTCAATATACCTTATTTTGAATCCAATCACAATGCTATCCTCCTGGCATCATGAATTCTTAAGAATTTCCATTGAAAACATCTTTAAATTTCCTTCTTTATAAAAAAAATCAATTATACATCTCGTTTAAAAACACTTATGATAAAACTATCATTTATAAAAAAGGAGATCTGAAAATGACCAATTTAAAATTACCGGAAGATTTTGAAACCTATCCGGAAGCAAGAAAGAATGCTTTTCTGAAAATGAAAGAGCTGAAGGAGTCCGGGCGCAGAATTGTCGGAGTTTTCTGTACCTACACCCCATGGGAACTGATTGAAGCTGCAGACGCAGCTGCAGTTGTACTTTGCGGGATCGGAGATGACAATATCCCGATCGCAGAGACCAGACTGCCACAGAACCTTTGTCCTCTGATCAAGGCAAGCTACGGTGCCGCCCTCGCTGACCGCTGTCCATTCTTCTATTTTTCGGACATGGTGCTCGCAGAGACAACCTGCGATGGAAAAAAGAAAATGTATGAACTGATGTCCGAGCTTAAGCACTGCCATATTATGCAGCTTCCGCCAGGAAAAACCGGCCGCGGTGCGCTGGAATTCTGGAAACAGGAGGTAATCAGCGTCAAAGAAGATCTGGAGGATTTCTATCACATAAGGATCACAGATGAGCAGATCCGCAAAGCAATCCATCTTCGCAACCGGGAACGCAAGGCCGTCCTTGACTTCTTTGAGATTAGACGCTTAAAACCAACTCCGATTACCGGTTATGAGATCAACACGGTTATTTCCTCGAACGAATTCACGGTTGATCTGGAAGAAAAAATCAAATACCTGGAACACCGTACCGCTGAGCTTAAAGAGCTTTATGAAAAGGAATATAAAGGCAAACCATCCCGTCCGAGAGTTCTCATTACCGGATGTCCGACCACCGGCGTGATCGACAAAATTGTACGCCAGATTGAAGAACTCGGAGCAGATGTTGTCGGCTTTGAGAACTGTTGCGGTCCACGTGAGAAAAAAGATCCGATTGATGAGACAAAGGATCCAATCACTGCAATCGCCGAAAAATATCTTCGTGTAAACTGTTCGGTCATGAGTCCGAACCCGGGACGTCTCGAGGCGCTTGATGCCCAGATTGATGAATATCAGGTAGATGGTGTCGTTGAGGTCCTTCTGCAGGCATGTCATACCTTTGCCATTGAGTCCGATGCGATCCGCACCTTTGTCACCAAAGAAAAAGGACTTCCGTATATTGCGATCAATACAGACTATTCTTCTGGTGACCAGGCACAGATCAATACAAGACTCGGGGCATTTATCGAAATGCTCGGTTAAAAGAAAATCCGGTGATCTTTCCTTCGATCACCGGACTTCTTTTTTCTCTTTTTGGCAGAATCATTTAAGCTTCTTCTTTCCCTTCAACAAGGCTGTTCAGCTTCTTGTTAGCCAGGAAGATAAGTGCTGTAAATACTAACATAATGACTGTGATTCCAACAAATACAGGGAACACATCAAATTTTTCAATAAATGCCTGTACAAACGGGCTTAACTTGTTTGCGCCAAATGTAGAAATTGCGATAACCCCCATCAAAAGTGAGAGATATTTCTTCGGCGCATACTTACTTACAAATGCATTACGCAGCGGTGAGAAACACATCTCTCCGATTGTAATAACCGTTACAAACAGGAATGGCCAGAAAACGCTTGCTTTTACAGAAGCATCTACGCCAACTCCGCGAACCAGTTCACAAACAACCATTACTCCAAACGCAAGTCCTACAAAAAGGAAGCCAAGTGCTACTTTCTTAAACATATTCATATCGCCCTGCGGACGCTCGGCAAGTTTCTTCCAGATGGCTGCCATCACACCACCAAGAACGACACACAAAAGTCCGTTCCATGTAGTAGTAACCCATGACGGCGGAATGTCAAAAGAGCCAATACTCATCTTCACATAATCGGTCATATAAATGACAAGCGCAAGATCCTGCTGATAGTAGAACAGCCAGAAGATAACAGAGAGTGCCGATACAAGAATGATCGCTATCATACGGTTTCTTTCCAATTTTGTAAGCGGCTGCTTGTCGTTCTTCCCATCTTCTTTCTTTTCGTTAGACCCGATCACATTTCCATTCTCATCCGTAAGATACTTGAATGGTTTCACACCCTGTCCCTGAAGGTTTTTCCAGTTCAGCACAAACCATGCCAGACCAACGATGCACCAGATCGATGCCACAAAGAAGCACTGACGGAATCCAAGCACATCGCCTTTTTTAAATAAGTGGAGATACAAAAATCCGGTAAGCAGTGAACCTACGAAAGCCCCAACATTTACATAAGAATACTGAATGGAAAATGCAGCATCCAGAAGCTCTTTGTTCTGATATTGTCTTCCGATCAGAGCGTTTAAGTTTCCTTTGAAAAGACCGGTTCCAATCGATACAAGAATGATCATCAGATTGACCATTCCCGGACCTGTTGCCTTCCAGCCTACCAGATATCCGATTGCCATGATAATATATCCCAGAGAGATCGCATATCTCGCTCCCAGCCATCTGTCAGAGATAATTCCTCCGATCAGCGGTGCCATATAGGTGTACGCTGTCAGATTCGCTGCCATGACTGCCGCATCTGTTCGCTCAATACCAAGACCACCCTGTAAAGTTGCAGTGATCAGGAATAGAAGCAAGATTGGCTTTGCTCCGTAAAATGCCAGGCGTTCAAACATAAATGTGATACAACAGGCATAAAAGCCTTTTGGATGTTTTTCATTAGTCTGTGCTTTTCCCATTACTTTTTATTTCCTTTCTGTTTTGGCGACTGTCGACAATCGTCATCCTTTATAAGTAATATAGCATAACTTCACCACTTTTTCAATACAGCTCATGTCTTACACTCTTTTTTTGTTATAATTCAACAAAACACAGCAAAAAAAGATGTGGAATATTACTATCCACATCTCTTCATTATTAATATTTATCCATTTACTACTATCTAAAGACTGTAACCTCTCTCTGTATCCTAGACAAGAAAATCAAATGAAAATCCGGAATCCTCTTCCGACAATCCCTGCTCTTTCAAAAGCCTTCGGATCGTTCTCATGTAATGTTCGGAAAGAACGTGACAGATTTTCTCCTTGTTCTTTTCCCTGCAGGCATCCACCAGTTCTTTATGAATCGGATACTGTCTTTCTAACACACGCTTTTTATCCGTGCTCAGGCTGAAGCCCGTAACAATATTTCCATAATTCAGCTCTTTCCATGCTTTATAGAGCCTTGTCATACCAGTCATCTCTACAAGCAGTCCATGCATCTGGTTATCATAGACAAAAACCTGGTCAAACTGCTCTTCATCCAGTTTTTTCATTTTTTCCAGCACTTCTTCCATCCGGCAAATGGTATCCTCTGGAACGTTTCCTCCCATCAGCTTCACTGCCATGGTTTCGTAATTCGCCCGCATAAGGTAAATTTCAAATGATTCTTCCAGTGTAATTTCTTTTACAGAGCATCCTGCATTTCTTACATATTCTATAAGTCCTTCATTTTCCAGCTGTCTAAGTGCCTCACGAATCGGAGCCCTGCTTGTCTTAAATTCCTTTGCCAGATCCTGTTCCACAATCTTCTGTCCCGGCTCCAGCTCCTGGTAAATGATCCTCTTCCGGATAATATCTGCAATATTTTCTCTTAGTGTTCGATATATTAATTCTGCCATTCCTTTTACCCAACCTTGTTACTCATTCTCTGCCATTTCGGTGATCTGACACCATAATTATTATAACAGGACAGTTTCTTTCCTGTCTATAAAAAAATTAGAATGCACTCTGAATTTTATTTTTCTATCGTTCCTCGAAATACGCCTTCTTCCAGATTCGGAAAAACTTGCAGAGAGTTCTTCCGGAACTCTCTGCAAATACTTCTTTATGCAATTTCAAACAAACCATCGCCTGCTGCCTTGATATGACAGCTGTAAAATTCTTTGGATGCCTCAATCAGATAACCGGTATCCTTTACACCGGAAGTCTCATAAGCCGAATGCATTGCGAGCTGCGGAAGTCCGATATCCACGGTATTCATGGATACCTGCGCCATTGCAATATTTCCCAGTGTACTTCCACCTGCCGCATCCGAACGGTTGGCAAAAAACTGCACCGGTACACCTGCCTTTTCACAGATTGCCTTGAAAATCGCAATACTTACTGCATCACTGGTATATTTCTGACCGGCATGAGATTTGATCACGATTCCTTCGTTCATATAGTTACAGTTATTTACATCCGTCTTCTGCTGATAATTCGGGTGTACTGCATGCGCATTATCACAGCTCAGCATAAAACTTCCGGCAACTGCACGATAGAAATCTTCCTCATCCTTTCCCAGTGCCTTGTTGATCCGCCAAAGCACATCCGACAACAGTGTCGATGCTGCTCCCTGCTTGGTTCCTGATCCAACCTCTTCATTGTCAAAGCAGGCAAAAACATTGATATTCTTTGCATTTTCTCCTGCAAGGAAACCATTCAGCGACGCAAACGCACACTGCAGATCATCCAGCTGTGGACAGGATAAGAATTCATTCTCTCTTCCCCATACAGATGGCTCCATTCGGTTATACAGGAACAGATCCATACCATAAATCTTCTCTTCTTCTACGCCAATCTCTTCTGCGATCAGTTTTTTCATCTCACCCGGTTCTTTTGCCGATCCAGCAAAAACCGGAAGCATGTCTACCTGTTTGTTGATCGCACGGCCTTCATTGACTGCGCGGTCCATATGGATTGCAAGACTTGGAATCATCAGAAGATCTCTTTCTACCTTGACCAGTCTGGTCTCCATTCCACTGTCCGTCTTTACAATTACGCGCCCTGCTACCGATAACGGACGGTCAAACCAGGTAGAGCAGATCATTCCGCCATAGCCTTCTGTATTCAGAACCGTGTATTTTTTCTTCACCTCAATCTCTGCATTCTCTTTGATCTTAAAGGTCGGTGAGTCACTGTGGGACGCAGTTACATGAAAGCTGTACTCATCCAGTTGGTTTCCGACTTTAAATGCAAGAATGCTGGAATGGTTGCGGGTCACATAATATTTTCCGCCTTTTTCTATTTTCCATTTTTCCGATTCTTTCAGCTCCTGAAATCCTTCTTTTGTAAGAATATCCCGGATTGATTTTACTGCATGAAAAGCAGTCGGCGAGTTCTTTATAAATGATGTGAGTTCTTTAATTGTCTGGTTCTCCATAATGTTCCTCCTGGCATTTCAGCCCCTTTATTTTCCAGATTCTTTTGCACGTTCACACTCGGCAAGCTTCAGCATGATAATTCCAAGTGCAGTCAGCACTACCGGTATGATCACATTCATTGCAAAGGTAAATGGATTTTTGTTATACATTCCCATTATACAACAGATCAGTGTCACAAAAAACACCATCCTCCAAAAAAGTATGCGATCTTCTGATTTTTCACAAAACGGTATTCTGCCGGAATCCGGTCAATACATTTCCTTTAATTCTACTAAATTCCCCTTTATTCTGCAAACTGTCTAATGATGTCTTTTACAATAAGGACTGCTTTATCCATTCCTTCTACCGTGATATGCTCAAATACGCCATGGAATGCATGTCCGCCCGTTCCAAGATTCGGACACGGAAGTCCTTTGAAGCTGAGTCTTGCACCGTCTGTTCCCCCACGGACCGGTGACACGATTGGTGTAATACCTGCATGCTCAATCGCTGCTTTTGCGTAATCGATCAGCTGCATGCACGGTTCAATCTTTTCGCGCATGTTGTAATAAGATTCTACAATCTCAACTTCCACTTTTCCTTCGCCGTACTTTTTATTCATCTCTTCTGCGATATCACGAAGTTTCTGTGCTCTTGCGTCAAAAGATCTGCGATCAAAATCACGGATAAAGTATTTCATCTTAGTCGTTGTCACATTTCCCTGCACACTGACCAGATGATAGAATCCTTCATATCCTTCGGTTGTCTCCGGTCTTTCATTTACCGGAAGCATCTGGTGGATCTCGGTTGCAATGGTCTGTGAATTAACCATCACGTCTTTTGCTGATCCCGTATGTACGCTGACACCGTGAATGGTGATAAATGCAGTCGATGCATTGAAATTCTCGAACTGAATCTCGCCTTCCTCATCACCGTCCAAAGTGTAAGCATAGTCAGCACCAAAACCTTCCACATCAAAATGCTTTGCTCCTCTTGCAATCTCTTCATCCGGTGTAAATCCGATGCAGATCTTTCCATGCGGAAGTCCTTCTTTGATGATCTCTTCTGCCACGGTAAGAATCTCTGCGATTCCCGCCTTGTCATCTGCCCCAAGAAGTGTGGTTCCGTCAGTTGTGATCAGAGTTCTGCCCTTTAATTCTGCAAGGTACGGGAACTCATCTACTTTCAGAATATCTCCGGAACCTTTCAGGACAACGTCCTTCCCGTCATAATTCTCAATGATCTGTGGCTTTATATTTTCCCCTGATGCATCTGCCACAGTGTCCATATGCGCAACCAGACCAAGCGACGGCTTGTCTTCGCATCCAGGAGTTGCAGGGATGTGTCCATATACATATCCCTTGTCGTCCACTCTTGCATCTGCAATTCCAAGACCTTTCATCTCTTCTACAAGCATTCTTGCCAGTACCAGCTCTCTGTCTGCTGACGGGACAGTATCGCTTGTCTCATCACTGGTTGTCCATACCGGAACGTAGTTTAAAAATCTTTCGTAAGCTCTCATATTGTTAGGTTCTCCTTTGCTTTTCTTAGTTTCATTTTATTACATAAATTGTCGGATGTACATTGGCGAATGTCGACAATTTATGGGGTTTTATTTTGTTTAATATTTTCGCCAAAATAAAAGTTTTTCACTTTTTCAGGTGTTGTATGTTTCCATTTGTGATAGTTTTTCGGTTCTACTTTTTCTTAATATTGTAGATTTTTCTACAGCATAAGTTCGTGGTAAACTTCGCCGTATAGGTTTTTCCATTTGGCGAGACCGTCTTCCAGGATCATGTAGCTGTGGGCGCTGTTTTCTTTTGGGATGGAAACGGAGCCTGGATTTAAGTAGAGGTTCTCGTTTCCGAATGGTTCCCAGGCCGGTACGTGGGTGTGACCGTGTAGGAGAATATCGCCTGGCTGCATTGGGATTGGGGTCATGACGTTATGATGGTGTCCATGGGTGGCGTAAATGATCCTGTTGCCGCACGGGATCACTGCATAATCTGCCATGATCGGAAAATCCAGTACCATCTGGTCTACCTCTGTGTCACAGTTTCCGCGTACACAGAATAATTTCTCTTTGACTTCATTTAACATTTTGATTACCTTTTTGGGTTCGTATTCCAGCGGAAGATCATTTCTTGGTCCATGATACAGGATGTCGCCCAGAAGTAACAGTCTGTCCGGACATTCTTTTTTCATCGCATCCAGCATTTCCAGACAATAATATGCGGATCCGTGAATATCTGATGCAATCATTAGTTTCATAACGTTCGTCTCCTTTTCTTCTATCTTTTTGGTAAATATTTCTGTTTCTGTAAATCTTTCATAATTATAAATAGGGGGATTGCGTAGCAATGGAAATGGAGCAATCTGGTATCATCATAAATATTCTGCCGTAACAGATTTTTCACTCATTTTCATCTCAGACGGTGTACCGGCAAACAGCAGTCTTCCTCCGGCATCTCCTCCTTCTGGTCCTAATTCTACCACATAATCAGCGGATTTGATAAATTCTATGTTATGTTCGATAACAAAAATGGAATTTCCTTCATCCACCATCTGGTTCAGAAGCTTTAACAGACTCCGGACATTCTTGATATGCAATCCGTTTGTCGGCTCATCAAGAATGAAAATACGGTCTTTACTTCCGAGATAGGAAGCAAACTTCATTCGCTGCAACTCTCCGCCGGATAAAGTAGAAAGTGCCTGATTCAGGTGCAGATAAGAAAGTCCTACTTTTTCCAGAGGCTCCAGCGCTTCGCTGATCTTTGTTCCCCTGAAGAATTCCCCTGCCTGTGCAACAGTCAGATCCATCACTTCCGCAATATTCTTTCCATCTACTTCGTATTGCAAAACTTCTTTTGAATACCGCAGTCCTTTACACACATCACAGGTCGTCTCGATGTCATCCATAAATGCCATATCCGATACGATCACTCCTTTTCCCTTACATGCCGGACACTTTCCTGCGCCGTTAAAAGAAAACAAAGATGCCTTCTGACCGCACCGCTTTGCAAATATTTTCCGGATTTCATCTGCGACTCCCAGATAGGTCGCCGGAGTGGATCTGAGACTTGCACCTGCAGCGCGCTGGCTTACAAACACCACATCCTCTCCCATACTGCGGTAAAAGCTTTCCATCAGAGAACTTTTTCCGGATCCGGCAACACCAGCGATCACAACCAGATTTCCTATTGGAAATTCGATGGTAATGTCCTTCAGATTGTGAAGATGGATATGCTCCATCCGCCATATTCCTTTCGCTTCCCTTGCCTTTGCTTTTAGAGAAGTAGTAAGCCGCATCTCTTCTCCAGTCGGCGTATCACTCTCTAAAAGTTCCTTATAACTGCCTTCAAATAAAACTCTTCCACCGGCCATTCCCGGTTCCGGACCCATTTCCACAATGTGATCGGCCATCTCGATCATTTTCCGGTGATGCTCCACCAGAACAACCGTATTTCCACCATCTCTCAATTTTTCCAGTGCACGGCGCATCCGCTCAATATCATGATTATGAAGCCCTGCACTCGGTTCATCCAGAATATACAACAAATCAGAAAGCGAGGAATTCAGGCATTTTGCAATCTTGCATCTCTGAATCTCTCCACCAGATAAAGTAGATAACCCTCTGTCCAGAGACAGATATCCCAGTCCGATATCTATAAGTGCAGACAGTTTGGTATGCAGTGTATCCTGAATATCTTTTGCAAGCGGATCTTCTATTTGAGCAATCCACGCACGCAGCTCGGATAATGGAAGTTTTATTACATCAGCAATATTTTTCCCGTCAATTTTGCAGGACAACACCTTCTGATTCAATCTTGCCCCATTACACTCCGGACAAACTCCATGACTGGTGATCGGATCCAATAACTCCCTGTGAAGTTTTCCTTCTTCCGAATTTAGGACACTGCGGTACATCCGATGCACAAGGCCTTCGTATTTCGCAGTTTTCGGCCATCCTTCCGGTGGATTCTTAAGACGTATCTGCGGTGAATACAAAAACAGTTCCAATTCTTCTTCGGAATAGTCTTTAATCTTCTTATTCAGATCAAACAATCCACTGTTTGCATAGCGGATCCATCTCCACTGCCCCGGCTCAAATGCCACATAATGGATCACCCCGTCATCATTCAAACATTTATCAAAATCCACCAGCTTATGCACATCCAGATCTGTCACTTCTCCAAGTCCGTTACACCGCAGGCAGCATCCCTGTGGATGATTGAATGAAAAGCTGTCCGAATAACCGACAAAAGGCTGTCCCACTCTGGAAAATAAAAGCCTCAGAAGGGTATAGGTATCCGTATAAGTTCCAACCGTCGACCGCTGATTCGGCGACGGCTTTTTCTGATTGATTACAATTGCTGCCGGTAGATTCTCAATCCGTTCTACATGCGGTCTTCCGTATTTGGGAAGATATTGCTGCACAAAACTCGGGAAAGTATCATTTAATTCCCTGCGTGACTGCGCCGCAAGAGTATCCAGAACCAGCGAAGATTTCCCAGAACCTGATACTCCGGTAAATACTGTGATCTGATGCTTTGGTATCCGGATGGATACATTTTTCAGGTTATTCTCCGTCGCATGGTGAACAATAATCTCATTTGTTTCCATATATTTATATTCCTCTGTTTTACTCTTTCTACAGTAATTTCTGTATTTCTTATTGTATCTTTATCAAAAAAGAAAGTAAATAGCAAGTTTTGGTTGACTTTAGTATGGTAGATTGATAATATAGTGACGTGACATTTTTTGAAATTATATGAGGAGAGATTATTATGAAAAAAATAACAGCACTTGCACTTACTTCAGCAATGGTATTATCCCTTGCAGCATGCGGAGGTTCATCTTCCGATACAAAAACTTCAGATGATTCAAAAAAAGCATCCAAAAGCGATGTAGAATACGTTCAGGACAAAGGAACCCTGGTAGTTGGAATCACCGATTTTGAGCCAATGGATTACAAAAATGATAAGGATGAATGGATTGGTTTTGATGCCGACATGGCAAAAGCATTTGCAAAAAGCCTTGGCGTAGATGCCGAATTTGTCGAGATCGACTGGGACAATAAAGTCATGGAGCTGGATGGAAAAACCATCGACTGCGTATGGAATGGTATGACACTTACTGATGAAGTAACCAGCGCAATGGCATGCACCTCCGCTTACTGTAACAATGCGCAGGTAGTGGTTGTTCCTTCTGATAAAGCAGACAAATATCAGGACAAAGACAGTCTGAAGGATCTTTCTTTTGCAGTTGAATCCGGAAGTGCCGGAGAAAAAGCTGTAAGCGGAGAAGGATATGACTACACTGCGGTTTCTTCACAGTCTGATGCCCTGATGGAAGTTGCAGCCGGAACCTCTGATGCAGCAGTCATCGACCTTCTGATGGCCGGTGCTATGGTCGGAAAAGGTACCGGATACGAAAATCTGACTCATACCGTTGAGCTTACTACCGAAAAATATGGTGTTGGATTCCGCAAAGGTTCTGACCTTGCAGACAAACTGAACGAATTCTTCAAGACAAGCTACAATGATGGTTCTATGAAGAAATGCGCTGAAACCTATGGGGTTCAGGATGCCATCATTGAGCAGAAATAATATTTAAGGCAGGAACTTTTTATGAATCTGATTATGAAACAAATGCCGGTCGTAGTGTCCGCACTGAATGTCGGCTTTTTACAAACTTTAAAATTATTTATTGTGACGCTGGTCGGCGCCCTTCCTCTCGGACTGGTCATTGCCTTTGGCTCCATGTCTCATTTTAAGCCTCTTAGCTGGCTTGCGAGACTGATCGTCTGGGTGATCCGTGGTACCCCGCTGATGATCCAGCTTCTGATCATCTACTATTTCCCCGGGCTGGTCTTACATAACCCGATCTGGGGTGGTGGTGAAACAGGACGATTCCTTGCAGCAGCCGTATCTTTTATCATCAATTACGCCTGTTATTTTTCAGAAATCTACCGCGGTGGAATCCAGGGTGTTCCGGAAGGTCAGAAAGAAGCCGGTCTTGTACTTGGCATGACAAAGCATCAGATCTTTTTCAAGATCACACTCCTTCAGATGATCAAACGCATCGTACCACCGATGTCAAATGAGATCATCACCCTGGTAAAAGATACTTCTCTTGCACGTATTATCGCGCTGCAGGAGATCATCTGGGCAGGACAGGCATTTATGAAAGGCTCACATGGCATCTCCGGTGCCATCTGGCCGCTGTTCTTTACCGCTGTTTATTATCTTATTTTCAATGGTATCCTGACCGTTCTTCTCGGACGCCTTGAAAAGAAACTGGAATATTTCAGATAAGGAGAATTCATATTTATGCCAATCTTAGAAGTAGAACATATCAGTAAATCTTTTAATAAGACTCCTGTCTTAAAAGACGTTGGATTTAACCTAGAAAAAGGACAGGCTGTTTCCATCATCGGATCTTCCGGAAGTGGAAAGACAACGCTTCTCCGCTGCCTGAACTTTCTGGAACATCCGGATAACGGAATTATCCGGGTAAATGGCGAAACACTTTTTGATGCCTCTGTCCCGGCAACCACTCAGGAATCCGTGATCCGTAAAAAACGACTGCATTTTGGTCTGGTGTTCCAGAACTTTAATCTGTTTCCGCAGTATACCGCTCTGGAAAATGTAATGCTTGCCAAAAAGCTTCTCGCCGCAGAGCAGCCGGATTTTAAAGAAAGAAAACGTGAAATTCTGACCGCCATCGAGGTACAGGCAAAGGTTCTTCTGACACAGATGGGGTTGGATAACCGGATGGACAATTATCCGCATCAGCTTTCTGGCGGACAATGCCAGCGAGTTGCTATTGCAAGGGCACTTGCCCTGCAACCGGACATCCTCTGTTTTGATGAGCCGACTTCTGCACTGGATCCGGAACTGACCGGAGAAGTATTAAAAGTTATCCGCGAGCTTGCCGACCAGAATACGACGATGATCATTGTAACCCATGAGATGGCATTTGCACGCGACGTTGCCGATCATGTGATCTTTATGGACGACGGACGCATCGTTGAACAGGGTGATCCGCGTCAGATGTTTGAAAATCCAAGTGAAGAGAGAACAAAACAGTTTCTTTCGCGGTTTCATGAAGGATAAGCTGTTAGATGAAGAAGAGGGGGCTGTCGGGAAATAGATAGTTCCAAAGCAGGGAGGGTATGACTCACAACGAG
>ERZ779876.1459-NODE-1459-length-20300-cov-3.323092_pt1 | contig 20300 bp, 18 predicted proteins | sample MGYA00511068_ERZ779876 | MGnify/ENA primary metagenome ERZ779876 (study PRJEB29588, sample SAMEA1970858) | human gut metagenome | biome: human gut; feature: human-associated habitat; material: faeces | place: Denmark | collected 2008/2010 ...
TGCGGGTAGCGCGGAGGTTCAGAATGAGTATGATCACAATAAGAAATTTACAATTTCAATATGATGCCGCCCCGGAGATAAACGCTCTTTATGGAATTGATTTGGAAATTCGTAAAGGAGAGTGCGTTATTTTAACGGGAGAAAGTGGCTGCGGGAAAACAACTTTAACACGATGCCTCAATGGTTTAATACCCAACTTTTTTGAAGGAACGCTTACAGGAGAAATATTGTACGAGGGTGTTCCAGTAAACAAATTGGAACAGTATGAGCTTAGTCGCAAAATTGGCACAGTGTTTCAAGATCCCCGTTCACAATTTTTTGCAGTAAATACAACGGACGAAGTAGCTTTCGGGTGTGAAAATCTTGCCTTTTCCACGGAGCGGATAAATCAGAACGTGGACGCCGCATTCTCCCGAATGAATATTGACATACTGCGAGATCGGAGTTTATTTGGGTTATCCAGCGGCGAAAAACAGCGGCTGGCAGTTGCTTCTATCTATGCAATGGATACCGATGTCATTGTTTTGGACGAACCGACGGCAAACCTTGATGGAGAAACAATACAAAATCTCCGTGAGCTTTTATTTACACTAAAAGCCGAGGGGAAAACTCTCATTATTTCTGAACACCGCCTTTCCTGGCTTGTAGGAATTGCCGACCGATATGTATATATGCGCAAAGGGAGAATTGAAAAAATATGGGATGCGGCGGAGGCTGCTTGCCTTTCGCCCGATGTGCTGCGAGAATACGGTTTACGCAGTATACAAAATGTGCTTTTTCCTACAAAGAAAACTCCTGCAAGGTCTGATGCAAACGAGCTGACGTGTCAAAACCTCTGTATTTACTACGGAAAGCAGGAAATTATCCATGATTTGAATTTTCACTTTACATGGGGCGAAGAAGGTCGGATTATTGGAATTGTCGGTGCGAACGGTTCCGGGAAAACAACATTTTCTAAAGTGCTGTGCGGACTTATGGCACCGCGAACTGGGGAAATTCGTCTGAACGGCAAAAAAATGACCCATAGAGAGCTGCTGAAAAAAACATACTTTGTTATGCAGGACGCGGATTATCAGCTTTTTACGGAAAGCGTTACACATGAAATGGAATTGGCGGCACGAAAAAATAAGCAAAAAAACGTTCATGCTTCAAAAGAGGAAACAACAAACATTCTTGACAGGTTCGGCTTGGCCGAATATTCCGAAAGACACCCGCTATCCTTGTCCGGCGGACAAAAGCAGCGGGTCACGATTGCTGCTTCCATCGCTGCAAAATCGGATATTCTTGTTTTGGACGAGCCGACGAGTGGGCTTGACGGACGGAATATGATCCGTCTAAAGAATATTCTGCGTGAACTGAAAAAACAGGGAATGCTGATTTTCATTGTAACCCATGACGCAGAATTTCTTGAAGGATTAACAGATGAATTACTGACTATTTCAAATAAGGAGGAAAACATGGACAAAAGAGAAAAACAGCAATCGCCTTTAAGGGGTATTTTGCAGTTTGCCAGTCAGAGGAAAGGACTTTTGAGGATTTCTGTTATCCTTTCTGTTCTGTCCTCTGCGTTTGGTATGGTTCCATACGCTGCTGTAGCTGTGTTGCTTGGGAAAGCGTTAGACAATGCTTTGACCATAGAATGGGCAGTCAGCTTGACCTTGGTGGCTTTAGCAGGATATTTTCTAAAACACTTTCTATATTCAAAATCAACCCTATGCTCCCACAAGGCAGCGTATGAAATCATACAGAATATCCGCTGCGCAATTATGCGGAAGATGTCAAAAATGTCTATGGGGACAATACAGGAAAAATCTTCCGGCGAATTTAAGCAATTAGTCATTGATGATACGGAACGACTTGAAGGACAGATTGCTCATGCCATTCCCGAAATGACAGCAAGTATTCTCATTCCGATTTTTGTGTTTGCCTATCTGCTTTTTGTGGATTGGCGTATGGCGCTTGCTTCTCTTGCTTCGGCTGTTTTGGGAAATATTATCTATTATAGCATGATGATAGGGCGCAGCGAGAGGATGAAAGAATATATGTCCGCGAATGGAGATATGAACGCAACCATTGTTGAGTATGTAAATGGTATGGAAGTTATCCGTATGTTCAATCAGACTGCTTCTTCGATGGGACGGTTTAAGGGAGCAGTATTGAAAGTGCGGGATATTACTACCGCATGGTATAAGCACTGCTATCCTTTTATGAGTATCAGTCAGGTTGTTATGCCCTCAACGATTGCATTTGTTTTGCCCGTCGGCGTTGTACTTCTTTCGGGTGGTACTACGACATTAAACGAGGTTATTTTATGTATTCTTCTCTCTATGGGGCTTGTTGGCTCTTTACAGGCAATGATTGAGTTTTGGCATGACATTGCCGCAATTTATGAGATACAGCCCCGTATTATGGCACTTTTAGAAGCAAAGGAGTTGCCCGAGCCGATAGAAGCACAACACAGTAGCGGCAATGATGTGGAGCTGAAAGATGTTCATTTCAGCTACGGAGCAATCGAGGTTATCCATGGCGTTTCCTTTACGGCAAAGGCTGGGACAGTCACAGCGTTGGTAGGTCCGTCCGGTTCGGGGAAATCAACTCTGGCAAAACTCATTGCCCGCTTTTGGGACGTGAGCGCGGGTGCGGTAACTGTGGGCGGCGCGGATATTCGCAATCTGCCGTTATCCGAGCTTTCCGAAAAAATCAGTTATGTTTCACAGGATAATTTTCTGTTCAATATGAGCCTGAGGGACAATATCCGAATCGGTAAGCCGGATGCTACGGATGCAGAAGTAGAACGGGCTGCGTCACTGGCGAGATGTGATGACTTTATTGCCCGCTTCCCTAAGGGTTATGATACCAACGCCGGGGATGCAGGTGCCCGCCTTTCGGGAGGGGAACGGCAGCGTTTGGCGATTGCGAGGGCAATTCTAAAGGACGCTCCGATTATTATTCTTGATGAAGCTACGGCGTTTACCGACCCGGAGAATGAAGATAAATTGCAGCAGTCCATTGACCATCTGACAAAAGGGAAAACGCTGATTGTGATTGCGCACCGCCTGTCCACTATCATGTACGCAGATAAAATTTTAGTGTTGGAGGATGGTGCGATTTCAGCGGAAGGAACCCATGAGCAGCTATTATCTTCTTCACAGACCTATTTGGATATGTGGAAAGCCCATATATCGGCAATGGATTGGAGTATGAACAAGGAGGCGGAAATATTATGCTGAAAGTAATTAAACGAGTATTGCGGTTGAGTGGTGATTTGTCAAAGCGTATCTATGCGAGTTTTGTATTCAGCTTTATTGACTCAATTGTGGCAATGTTCCCTGTCGGGGCTGTGTTCTATACCCTCACAAAAATACAGAACAACAAAGCATTTACAGGGAATGACTGGCTTGTACTTTTTGGAATACTGATAATCTCTCTTGTTGTCCGCATGGTGTTCAAATACTTGGTGTATAGCTTTCAAAGCACAGCGGGATTTGAGTTTGTTTCCAGAGAGCGAATTACTTTAGGAGATAAGCTGCGTAATGTGGGTATGGGGTTTTTCCATGAGCGAAATATGGGGGACATTACAACAACAGTTACAACTGACCTTAATTTTTTGGAAAACTACTCCATGCACCTTCTTGACCGTGTAACAACCGGAATGGTAAACATGGTGGTGACCAGCATATTCATTCTGATGTTTGACTGGCGGCTTGGTGTGATTTTTATTTTAGGTGTTCTCTGCTCGTTCCTGATTTATGGGCGTATGCAGGAAAAGGGAGAAGAACTGACTGCAAAACAGCGGCAGGTACAGGCTGCTTCTGTTGAGGCTACGTTGGAATATGTGCAGGGAATATCCGTCATCAAATCATTCAATATGGCAGAGAAAAATTTAAGTGGCATTGAAAAGGCTTATGAAAAAAGTATGGAAGCGTCTTACGCTCTTGAACGGGATTTCGCACCTATGAATGTGGCATATTCTATGGTTTTCCGTGTAGCTGCCTGCGCTATCATATTAGTATCACAGATTTTCGCTTTAGGCGGGGAACTGGATTTTTCAAGCCTTGCGGTTATCCTCATTGCTTCATTCTCTATTTTCAATTCTGTAGAGGTAATGGGGCAAATGACCGCCATGATACGCTCCATGGAAGCAAGCCTTGACCGTGTGGAACGGATTAAGGGAGAAAAGAATATTGATGACGGGGGCGGAGATATTTCCTTAAAAAGTTATGATATTGTCTTTGATCATGTTAGCTTCTCCTACGAACAGGGAACGAAAATTCTTGATGATGTCAGCTTTACCATTCCGCAGGGAGGAATGACCGCCATAGTCGGGCCTTCCGGCGGTGGAAAGACAACGATTACCCGTCTGATCTCCCGCTTTTGGGATATTCAAGGCGGTAGCATTACCATAGGTGGCAAAGATGTTCGGGAATTTACATCTGACAGCCTTTTGAAAAATATGAGCATGGTATTCCAAAATGTCTATTTATTCAAAGATACCATTGAAAACAATATTAAGTTTGGTTGCCCGGAAGCAAGACATGAGCAGGTTGTAGAAGCAGCTAAAAAGGCACGCTGCCATGACTTTATTTCCTTATTACCAGAGGGCTACAATACCATGATTGGAGAGGGCGGTTCTACTCTGTCCGGCGGTGAAAAACAGAGAATATCCATTGCCCGCGCCATGCTGAAAAATGCCCCTGTCGTCCTTTTGGACGAGGCCACCGCAAGCGTTGATCCCGAAAATGAAGTGTATTTGCAGCAGGCAATCAGCACTTTAGTAAAAGATAAGACACTGATTGTAATTGCACACCGCCTGTCTACCATTCGGGACGCAGAGCAGATTTTAGTCATCGACAACGGGAAACTTGTTCAGCATGGAAAGCATGACGAGCTTGTTTTACAGGAGGGTATTTATCAGAAATACTGGAATATTCGCCAGAACGCAAAGGCATGGAAAGTAGCACAGTAGATTATGATCCTCAATTCGTTATGGAGGTGGCGCATTGGAAGCAGACCCTCTTGCAACTGCATAATCAACTTTTGAAAATCAGGTGATTTGAACCAGTGCCATAAGAGCCTATCGTCCACATCTTCAGAAGCCTTGAAAACCTCGTATAGAGAGCTAACTATCACATTTCCCGACATTTTGGTATCCGATTGAACCAACATTTATTCTTGCTGGGTTATATGCAAAGGAGTTCGGAGAAACGATATAATACATTCTTTTATCTGCTTCTCTCCTCGTTCCGTCATTCTCAACCTTGTTCGTCAGTCAAGCAAATAAGTGATAAGAATAAGCAGACTTATACCGGGAGCAGAGATGATTTGATTTCGCAAGGTTATGACCCCCGTAAGAAATGCAACCTGTAAACAAAAAAGAGCCACCGACCCACTTCAAAAGTGAGTCGGTGGCATTTTTGTTAGTAGTTCGGCACTCCATATCCGAGGATTTCGTAGTGACCTACACTGTACTGGTTTACCCGACAGCTATCGCCTGAGTTTCCCTCAACGGTATAAACGATACCGTTTTCGACTTTTTGGACAATACCGGTGTGGTCGGATTGTCCATCCTGCGGACCCGACGAACCCTTGTTATCCCAATCAAAGAAAACAATCATTCCGGGTACAGGCTCGGCAGAACCGTCTATCCACTGTCCACGATCTTTGAACCACTGGACGCCGTTCACGCAGCCTGCATATTTGGGTACAACACCGGTGTCAATATAGCCGCACTGATCGGCGCACCAGCTTACAAAACAAGCACACCATTCCACACGGCTTCCGAAACCGTACCAAGACCAGTACGGTTCGCCGCCTACATTGCCGACCTGTGAAAGCGCCACGGTGACGATCTGATCGTCACTGTATCGGATACCGTAAAGTACCGCCGCCCAAAGGGAATTGTTTTTGTCCTTGAGAAGCTCGGCAAGGTATTCCCGCTGTTCTGCGTCAAAGGCGTATAGGTCAGCCATTTCATCTACCGTCAAATGAGAAACGGTGATATAGAGCGTAGTCCTTGTAACCGTCGTTTCCGTCTGAACGATGTTGCCGTTTCCGTCATCCGTTTCGCTAATTTCCGTTTCCGAGTGGCTTTCACTGCGGGAGGATATGGAGTTCATCTCCCAAAAGATGTCCGAGAGGATCTGCTTTTTTCTCTCGTCCATCGTAGCAACCTCCTGCGGATTGTCCTTGTCGGTATTCGTTTTGACCGCATAGACTGCAAGCACATCCTTCCACACGGCTCGACCGCCGCTGATCTCCATATTATCATAAGCTACCGAGTTTTTCTCCGCTTCCATCTTGGCATCGTAATCAGCGTTGATTTCCTGTACGGCAGTCTGCATCGACATTCCCGTTCCGGAATCCTCGCCGGAAAAGAATATCCCGAAAACCGAGCCGCAAATCAGAGCAATCAGGCAAATTACGACAATGACCGCAACGGCAAATAACAAGAATAATGATAACGGCACCCCACCCGCCTGCGGCAATGGCAGCAACCAGTGCTTTGGTCGCCGCTATGATCGCTTTGACTGCGGCAATCGTTGCTTTTACGGCAGCTTTTACACCGGCAACCGCTGCCTTGGCTGTGGCTTTGGCGGCTTGTGCCGCTTTCTGCGATGCTTTCACCGTAGCCTGTGCGGTTTTCTGCGCCGTCTTTGCCGCCTGCTGTGTGGTTTTGATTGCCGTTTTCGTGGTCTTGACCGACCTCTGTGCGGCTTTGGCTGTGCCTTTCCCGGCAGTCTTGATGGTTTTCTTACCGGCAGAACCGGCAGACTGTTTGATCGTCTTTTCCGTTTGCTCGACCGCCTTGATGGTCTTATTCCCGGAGGTGCGGACAGTCTGCCTTTTCATTGACTCAGCCGCCCGCTTTTCCCGGAACCTCTGAACACCGTCCTTTGCTTTGGACACATTCCGTTTCGTATCTTCCAGTCCCTTGCGCCCCTGCTTATCAAACTGGTGCGCCGCTTCGTGCGTGATACGGTCAACGCCGCCTTCCACTCGGTCGGAGGCGTACTCCTCGGCATTATGCTCATCCGGGTGCGTTGTGTGTTCTGCCTTTTCCTTCGTCTGCACATAGGCGGAGCGCATACGGTCTGCGGCGATTGCCGCTTTGTCGATCTTCTTGATTGTGCCTTTTACGACATCTCTCGTTTTAATATCAGCCATTGAACCCTCCTTTCCGGGGCGTACCCAAACGCCCCTAAATTAAAAACGAGGGGTAAAGGTATAAACACCTTACCCCTCAAAGTGCGGGAGCTGAAAAGTCTTGATATTGCTGGCTTTTTCAGCGCCTATTTTTCGACTCTGCCCGTTTTCTTCTTGCGTACTCTGCCTGCTGAGCTTTGTAAGCTCTTTGAGCGCACTTCTCGCAATATTTCTTTCGGTTGCCCTTCTTGATAATCGGCGTACCGCAGGACACGCACTTTTCAAAGCGTGTGCCAAGAATGTCCGCTTCCAGCAAAGGCTCTGCCGGCAAAACAGCTTTGCGGAAATACTTGCAGAGAAGTGAGTATGAGATGCTCTGCACACAGGCGCAGGGTTCTCCGTCATCCAGCGCAAGGCAGTTGCCGTTGTCATAATTGGCACAAAGGCGCTTAATTAGGGCGTTCGCCCTCTGCCGTTGCTTCGGCGTGAGTCTTGGCAGCATCCGCACCACCGTCCTCCGTTATGCGCTTCGCCACGACCACAAGACGGCTGTTGTTGCGGCTGTACTCACAGGTAGACAGCGTAATGAGCTTATCACCGTATTCGGCGGTCACGCCGGTATCATAGAAAGACAGTTCCTTGCACTTGGCAATGAAGTCGTCAAACTCATTGGCACTCTCTGCGTCTATAAAGCGATAAAACTTGAATGCTTCGGGACTGTCGGTGTAGACCACCGTGCGGAATACGGCAACGATCTCATACTCCTGCTTATCCGTCAGTGTGTTGAAGGTGATCATCCGATGCTCACTCCAAAAGTCTTTGCTCTTGAATTTTTCAAGGTGGGCAAACATCGAACCGTTGGACATATGGTGTCCATAGATGACAAGATTGTCGGACGGCTCCTGCACATCGCAATCCTCCTGCACATAGGGACAGCCATAGTCGGAGTATTCCTTATCAAAGCCGTGCTTTAGATAGAAATTCGGCTCATTCACCGACTGCATCACGGGATAATTGATGTTGGTATCTGCAATGCTGATCCAGCCCACCAAATCGCCGTTCTGCTGATAAAGCTCTGCAAGCTCCGGCAGAAGCATCTTTTCCTCGGAGTATGGAATCTGCTCCGCCGGTTCCGTTGCAGCATCCGTCTGTGCCGCAGCGTCTACAAGTTCAGCCAGCTCGCCATAAAGCGCAGCTTGCTTATTCGACTCCTTGTAGTGATCGATAATAAAAAAGGCGCTCGTGCCGAGGACGGCTACAAGCACTGCAATAAGAATTACACAGATTTTCTTTTTCATTGCGTTTCCTTTCATAAAGCGAGTAGGCACCCGCTGAAGTCAGCGAGTGCCTATAAGGTTTGTCTTGTTTATTTGCAGTAGATAGAGATTGCACGCTCGACAAATTTTGCAGTTCCTTCCCCACCTGCTTTATCAATATTCTCGGTAAATTCACCTCCAGCTCCATACATTGCACCAAGAGTTTGCAGTATTTCAGGGGTGCATTGATAATAATTCTCTGAGATATATGCCTGTAAGCGCTTCACCAAGGCTTGCGCTTCCGGCAATGCAGGATCGCCATCCTTGCATTTGCCAAAATCAGAGAAGATCAGCATCACTCCTCTTGCAAGCGCTTCTTCTGCATCCTTAGAGCGCCCCTTGTTCTTTTGCGTATATTCCTGATAGGCATTGGTGTGTTGCCACTTTTCTTTTGCTTTCGTAGCGTATTCATCCATCTTTGCCGTATCAAATGCAGAAAAGTCCATATTCATTCCTCCAACCTGTTTTAGTCCACGAGCGAAGGTGATAAGGTTTTCGATATGCTCTTTTTTCAATGTGAGCAAGCATATTTGCTGATCTAATGCCCGATCCCTATCAAAGTCCGGACTTTGAAGAATGGACTGAATCTCTTTGAGAGAGAATTCAAGCTCACGGAACAGCAATATTTGCTGCAAGCGCTCCAGAGCTGTATCGTCATACAGCCGATAGCCTGCTTCGGTATATTCCGCCGGATGCAGTAAACCGATTTTGTCATAGTACTGCAAGGCACGAATGCTAACCCCCGTGAGCTTGCTCACCTCATTGACGGTCATCATTGATATCATCCTCCTTCGTGGTAATTATAGCATAAACCATTACGCAGCGTCAGAGTCAATACCTTTTTTGAAGAATTTAAGCACCCTCGCCCGGTTTGGTGGTCATCAGCTTATAGAGCTTCGTGTTCTTGGGGAATTTATTAGCAAACGGTACAAGGCTGGAGCCGACCTTGATTAGTCCGTGACCGGCATCCACATTGGTGATATAGGAAAGCTGGGTGTCCGAAATGTTCAGCAGCTTCGCAAGCTCCAATCTGTCCGTAGATGCCTGATTGAGCATAACAATGAACTCGGAGTTTGCCAGCATCGTTCTTGCCGTGTGGGACTGAAGCAGGTCGTCCACATTCTGCGTGATGCCCGTGGCATAAGCGCCGTACTTTCGTACACGCTTCCAAAGGGTAAACAGGAAGTTTGCACTGTACTCGTGCTGGAACAGAAGGTAGATTTCATCGATGAAGATGAAGGTGTTCTTGCCCTTAGCTCGGTTCTGCGTAATACGGTTCAGGATAGAGTCGAGGACGACCAGCATACCGATGGGCATAAGCTGCTTGCCGAGGTCAAGGATGTCATAGCAGATCAGGCGGTTATCCGTGTCCACATTGGTTTTCTTGGCGAAGGTGTTCAGAGAACCGTTGGTAAACAGCTCGATGGCAAGAGCAATCTCCTGCGCTTCGGGTTCAGACTGCTTCAAAAGCTCTGCTCTGAAATCCTGCAAGGTCGGCACTTCGCCGGTATAGTTGTTCTGCTGATAGGCGCGGTAGACGCTTGCCGTACAGCGGTCAATGATGGACTTCTGCACTGCGCCAAGGTTGTTGCCTCCGATGAGCTGCTCGCACAGGGACATAATGAACTCAGATTTCAGAATGACGGGGTTTGCGCCGTCGCCATATTCCCGGTTCATATCCATCGCATTGATATGGGTGGGAGAAGTGGCAGAAATGTTGATGATCTCGCCGCCCAGCGCCCGCACAAGGGGCGAATATTCTCGCTCCGGGTCAATGATAATAATGTCTGCGTTGCCGGCAAGCACCTGATTGATGATTTCGCCCTTGGCGGTAAAGGACTTACCGCCACCTGAAACACCGAGAATGAACTCGTTGCCGTTCAAAAGCTGCCGGCGATCTGCGATGATCATATTCTTGGAAATCACATTCTGCCCGTAGTAAACGCCGTTGGTATGGCAAATATCCTGCACACGGAACGGGATAAAGACCGCAAGGCTCTCCGTGGTCAGCGTGCGGAACGACTCGATCTTGCGGACACCGAAAGGCATCGCCGTATTCAGCCCATCAAGCTGCTGAAACTTGAGAACACCGAACTGACACAGGTGCTTTCTTGCCGTAGTGAGCAGAGCCTCAGTGTCGTTGTCGAGCTGCTCCTTGGTGTCCGCCGTGTGAACCATCGTCAGAACGGCAAACATCATTCGCTGGTCACGGGTCGTCAGGTCGTCAAGGAACTCCTTCATTTCCTTGCGCTGTTGTTCAATGTCGTAGGGAAGCTGGGCAGAAAAGTTGTTGTTGGCATTCTGCCTACGCTGCCAGTTGGTCGCATTGGTTTCAACACCAAGCAAACGGCTTTCGGCTTCTCGCACGGCTTCATCCGTGGGTACGGGGATAACATCAATGGACATCATCAGATTGCGGTTGAGGTCGGTCATTTCCGCAACCATACTGTCCTTGATATAAGAAGCGTACTCCCGCAGGAACAGCACTCTGCCGTAACGCTCTCCGATCTTGAAATAGTCGCCCGTGAACTCCATCGAATCAGGGCAGATGAAATCCTTGAAGTCGTGACCCTTTCTGCGGGTTTCCTTGATGTCGAAGCGGAACTCCGTTTCTTCACCGGCAAGGTAAAAGTCGTGGAAAATTCGGAGCCGTTCATCCGGCTCCAACTCTACGCACTTACTGCCGAGTCGCCCGAAGTGGGCGATCAGGTCAGCACCCACACGGGCAAAGTAGTTTCTCGCTTCCTCCACATTCTTCTTGCATACCGAAATGGTGATGTACTTCTCCTGAATGATAGCGTTTGCGCCGGTTGCTTTATCAAGGAGCATCCGATTGTACTCCTCACGGTACTCGTCAAGAGCATCGCCCTTCAGGGGGAGAAGAATGGTTTTCTCAAAGTTTGCACGGTTCAAACGGCGGTTGTTAATGGTGATCTTGGTGGTTGCGCCGCTGTCAAGGCTGTTGAGCAGTTCCGAATATTCAAGGAACATAGCTTCCTTATCCTCACGGCTGGCGACAGCATAGTTGATGTCGCTGAACTTATAGGTCTTGGAGAACTTATCTCTACCCACCTGAAAAATACCGTCATCGTAAATCGCCTTGATGGGGATCACATCCTGGACGCCCCTCGGCACAACAAATCGTTCTTTATCCTGTTTGAGCAGGTTGCGAAGCGTTTTAATCATTGGCTTTCAATACCTCCTTTTGCTTGTGTTCCATTTCAGGCTTCATCATTTCGTAGTAGGTGTTGGTGGAACGGAAGGTCAGTTTCTTTGGCATCAGAAACTCGGATTTGAACCAAGCCCATACGAACTTTTCCGCCGTCATTCCGTTGTATTTGATAAAGCCGAGAGCCGCAAAGGGTGCGGCTCCCAAAATGCACATCCACGATACGGTTTCCGTGCCGACATATGGCTTGAGCAGGAAATAGAGTCCCACTGCCACCACGCAGGCGCAGGCAGAAAAAATGAACTGTCGCATAGACAGTCCAAAGAACATTGCCTCCGTATAGTTGCGGATTTCTCGGTTGATCTTAACTTCCATTGAAGCTCCTTTCTCTGCGATAGCTTTCCTTTGCCTGACGGATTTCCTCGGCACAGACGCATTCATCCGCAAGGCAGTTCACCTTGCCTTTGCGTCTGCCGCCATAGTACAGACAATACCGACAATCGCAGTCCTCAAGGGTAAACCCCTTGAAGCGGTTATAGATTTTGGTGTTGTTTTTCATAGTGCGCTCCTTACAGTCCCATCATCTCTCGGATAATGCGGTCACTCATCTTGACCGATCCAACGAGAACAAGCATATTAAAGAGCAGTTCGCCTATATAACTCCATACCTGCGTGACCGCCGCCGCATCGGGGTTTACTACGGGCGGTGAGGACGCAAAGAGTGAGAAGATGATGCAGGACAGCACGATCACTGCCCCCTCCAAGCAAACGGCGCAGTAGCTTTTGATGAAGGACTTGCCCACATTCTGACTCGGTTCACCGGCGAAGGTGGAAAGCGGAATGGGTGCAAGTGCCGTATACATATAGAGCTTAAAAAATCTCCCGTACACGGTCATTATCAGGATGAAAGACATTACTGTGATGAACAGCCCTCCAATGAGCGTGACCGCCCACAACGGGATGGACTCAAAGAAGCCGCAGTCCTCGATGGTCGTTATCATTTCAGCCGGTAGAACCGTCTGTTGCGGTGAACCGAAGCCTGCCGAACTCATAATTGTCGAAATCGTTCCCTGCACAATATTGAACAGGGCAAGCATCAGCTCCATACCGTAGGTGATGGCACCCTTTGCGATAGCGAAGCGAACGAACAGCTTCAGAGCGTGTTCCGGTTTCTTGACTTCTGTGAACGAGCCGCAGGTTTTGACCATACCGGCGACGAAGAACAGCACAAGGAGTGCAAGTCCGATAGACTGCACTGCGCCGTTGATGTTGACGATCACGCCCCATATCCCACCGCCTTTGAAGTCCTGCGGCGTTGTCGTGATAAGCTGCCAGATTTCCGCCAGCTTTTCGTTCCAAGTTTCCAGTGCGTTTTCAAGGTTTTGTACGACCCAGTTGTCGCTCACGAAAAGCACCTCCTTTCAAAGAATAAGGGGTGCTCCCGATTTTTCGGGAACACCCCTCGGTGTGAAATTTCTTAGCCGACAATGAGGTCGAGGATTTCCTTTGCAAAGGTGATGATGACGCCGCCCGCAAGGGTCAGGAAACCGTTCGCTCGCTGAGAAGGATCGTGGGACTTCAGGGACAGACCGACCTGCACAACGCCAAAGCCCAGCAGGATAAGTCCAATCGCACGGATCAGACCGAAGATAAAGGTGGACAGGTTATTGATAACGGTAATAGGGTCGCCGGCAGCAAAAGCCGTGACCGAAGTACCGAGGATGAGTGCCGCACCCATAATGGCGGTGCAGTAAATGCGGAAGCCCTTCTTGACCTTGCCGGTCATAGGCAGCTTTTCGGTATGCTTCTCGGTGTTCTTCTTAAAAATGTTCATATTAGTTACCTCCGTAATTTTGTTGTTGTATTGTTGTTGGTTTCCGAGTTGAAATCCTCATCGGACAGCAGCTCATAGGTGGTTTCCGATACCTCTGTATCCGGCAGAGTATCGGGGTCGAGGTACTGCACCTCAATGGTCGCAACATTACTTGTGACCTTGCCGTGCTGATAGACGCCGCCTTTTCCGTCGGCAGTCAGGTCAACGGCGGGGTGCTTGAGAATGTCGTATTTTAAGTCCATCACAGGGAGTTCCCCTCGGATGAACAGAATGGCGTAGCGGTTATCAAGCATACGAACCTCATCCGGGGTCAGAAGCTCTCGACCGCTGATCTGATAGTTGGTGGAATAGTTTCCGCTTCGCCCGGAACTCTTTCCGTAAGTGTTCGTGTCGATGGTTTCCTTGCCCAGCAATTCGCTCACATATTTATGGGTGGACTGCTCGTTGCCACCCAAGTAGAGGAACTCATCGCAGTTGCCGACGATGGATTCCCACTGCTTTTCAAACAGTGCCTTGAGCTGTGCCAAGTTCTGAAGAATGATGGACACAAACACGCCACGGGAACGCATAACGGAAAGGATCTTATCGAAGTCGTCCGGCAGGCTGACATTGGCGAACTCGTCCATTAGGAAGTGAACGGGAATTGGCAATGCGCCGCCGTGAATATGGTCAGCGGAAAAGAAAAGCTGCTGAAATAGCTGGGTATAAAGGATGCTGACCAAGAAATTGAAGCTCGAATCGTTGTCCGGGATAATAGCGAACAGTGCCACTTTCTTTTCGCCCATAGAAGCAAGGTCAAGCTCATCGGTACAGGTCAGTGCAGCCAAGCTCTCCAAGTTGAACTTTTCAAGCCTTGCGGCAAGTGTAATCTGAATGGATTTCAGGGTCTTTGCCGAACCGGTGTGGTAAGACCGATAGTATTTCAGAGCGATGTGGTCGGGTCTGTCCAACTCCAAATCGGCAAACAGGCAGTCCAGCGGCGAGGGTCGTGGATCTTCCTCATTGTCGATGGCAGCCGCTTGCAGCATCTCCATTACCATTGCAAAGTTCTGCTCATCCTCCGGCGCTTCGTAGTGAAGATAATAGACGAGAGCAGACAGCAGCATTGAAGCTGAGGTATCCCAAAAAGGGTCGTTACTTTGTGACCCCTTTGGAGTTGTGCTCTTGAACAGGTTTGTCACAAGCCGTTGCACATCGTTGTCCGAGTGGAGATAGACAAACGGATTGTAGCAGTGGCTCTTTTCCATTGAAATCAGGTCGAGAACTCTGATCTCGTAGCCCTTTTTCTCCAGCAGATTTCCCACATCCCGGACGATTTCGCCCTTTGGGTCAAGAATCACGAAGCTGGTATTTGCCTGCATCAGATTCGGTTTGCAGTAAAAGCGTGTCTTACCGGCACCGGAACCGCCGCAGACAAGGGTGTTCAGATTGCGGCGGTGTTTCTTGCCGTTGAGTCCGATACGGACTGCCTGCGTCATCAGCTTATTTTCGGTCGGTGGGTTCTGCCGGTATTTCTTGTCCACGGCTTTGGCATTGCCCCATTTTGCGCTGCCGTGTTCCTCTCGGCGTCGGTAGTTCCTGCGTGTAGAGAAGTAGATCCCGATGCCCATTCCATAGCAGAGAAGCAAAACGAGGACAGTTTTTACGCTGTCCTCGCAAAGCTCTATATGAAATGGGTCGCTCATCACATTCATCAAGCTCGGCAGTATCTCCGGCAAGCCACCCTTCACAGACGGCGCAATAAGAAGTCCGAGCCACACAATCGGCAGGATGCCGAGTACGGCGAGAATGATGGAGGTCTGTCTGTCGTTATCTCGATTCACGACAGGAGCAGTCCTTTCTTTCCACTACCTTGAACTTTTTCTTTGGGGCATACCCGACCTTGATGATAAGATCGTCCACGGCATCGGTGGATTTACCCTCATTCATCAGTTCGGTTTTGGTATCGTTCAAAGCTCGAATCACTACGCCGTGTTCATAATCGTCCAAGGCGATGTGATAGCGTTCCTCTTTCATCGCTCACACCTCATCTTTCCTGTTCCTTGTTTCTGTCAGCACGGCGACGGTAGATTTCCTCCGACACACGGGAGCCGATCTCGCTCATCGCAGAACGGGTCTTGGAAAGCTCCGCACGGATTTCCTTGGGGGACTTGCCCGCCAGCTCCTCCGGGATACGGTCAATGGCGAAGTTCTTCACATCCACTCCGAACTTGCGGCAGAGCATATATCCAACGCATACGGCAGAGAAGCCCATATCCCTGCGGCTGTATGCTTCGCAGTTCATTGCAAGCTGAGCGTGACCCAACTCCTGTGCCACGCACTGGCAGAGCGCAACGCTGTTCCCAATGTCCCTCTTGATATAAAGGGTCTGATCCTCGTTCTTATAGAACGCCCCCATATTGGGAGAAGGCAGCTCCTCCACAGTGCTCACATCAATGGGAGCCGTGTCGAGCATAATGGCAACGAGCTTTCGGGGGTCACGGTCAAGGGTAGGTGCAGCAGGCTTCTTGCCGCTGGTTTGCGCCACATCGAATACCTTCTTGACATTGTAGGCAATGCCGGTAGAGCCGTCATTCTTGGTGTATTCAACAGGTTCAAGAATGGACAGGCTCTTAGCACCCTTGTTGACCTTCACGCCGTCCTCCTGCCAATCACGAAAATCCTTGAGCTGCGTCGCCTGCGGCTGCTGCTTATAAATGAGCAGAGCGTTGGCGGCAGAGTAGCGATCCATTCGTGCCTGCGTATCGAGATATGCCCTGAACTTGTCGGGGTCGCTGACGATCTCAGTAGCGGTATCGTCGATCATCTGATACACGGCATCCTTCTCCGCCTTTTTCTTGGCGGCGTATTCCTCCGGGGAGAGCTGCGGACGAGCCGAAGTCCCGGACTTCTTGGGGGTGAAATTGTTAGTCATAGCTGATTACCTCTCTTTCGATTTCTTATGCTTTTTCGGCTGGGTGTGAACCGTCTGACGGTTCGGTTCGGGAGTCTTGCTTTTCTCCTTGGAAAGCGCAGGCTCGGCACGGTCTGCTTCTTTGTCAGCTTTTGCAGCAACCTTGTAGCGCTCCAGCTTTTCTCTCACGGAAGGCTTCTTGTCTGCCTGCTTTGCTGTACCCCGGTCAATAGCCGTACCGCTGATCTCGGAGCTTCGCTCGGACGGAGGGCTTTTTTCCGTCTTTGCGACCGTAGGGTTTTCGTGGGACTGACCTTCTTTCTGCAAAGGCTTTCCCATTGCTTCCTCCACGATGATCTCGCCCTTGGTTTTGGTCGGCACTTCCCGTGCCACCGCTTCACGGTCAGCCTTGTCCTGCTCCGCCTGCGTGATAACGCCTGCCTTATCGACCTTGCCGATCTCGAAGCGTTCCACAATGCGCTGGATTTTGGAAGCGTCCTCTGCACGGGCGATAATATCCACGGGTACATCATCTCCCTTGGCGCTCTTATCTCTCAGGACACAGTAGAGAACGCCATAGCGCTTTGCCTGTTTGGTGAACTGTGCCAAGTCCTTGTTCGGGATAGAAAAGACCTTCAGTTCCTTGCCGGACTTGATCATATTAGTGAGCCGTGCCTTGCCTTTGGTCTGTTGTTCCTGCTTCAACACGGACACGAGAAGCAGGGCGACATTCTTTGCCGCCGAGCCTGTGAGTTTTGCGGCAACTTCAAAGCCTTCAAGCGAGAGCCTGACGACCTGCTCAGCCGCATCACCGCCGTTGTTCATAGTTGCGGTTCTCCTTTCGTTTAGATTTTTCTTCCTCTGCTCGGACTGCACCCACCTTTTCCTCGATGACCTTGGAACGGATGGCGATGTCCTGACAGAGCTTGACTTCCTTGCGTAGTTCCTTCAACTTCTCGGTAAGAAGCGAGATACTTGCCTTTTCCTGTGACAGCTCTGCATCTGTGATGTTCACTTTTCGTATTTCATTTCGGAGGTGCGTTCTGTCGGCAGTTAAGGTCTTGACTTGCTCCTCGACCGAGTGCTGATATGAAAAAAGCTGCTCGTCTGTACCGATGTGGTGCTTGCCGAGCAGCGTGACTTGTTTGGTGAGTTCATCTATCTTCATCAAATCTTCTTTGAAAAGGTAGTGAACTCGTGCGTGATTCTGTTGTCCTGCCTTGTACTTCGGCAGATAGCCGAGCCGGTAACAGTAGTAAAGGTACAGCCCATACAGACCGCCGACTTTTCCAATTCTGTCGCTCCGTGTTCTGAGCCGGTATTGCTTCGGTCGGTAGATTTTCGGCTGGAACGGCTCGAAGTCGATGTTATCACGGTTTTCAATGAGCCGTTGCGTAATGCGCTCTTTGGTGTATTCATCACCGAGCCTGTGCAGTCGGATGGGGCGTTCATCGCCCTTGCCTTTGATTGTCCAATACTTTCGCTTGGGATTGGAGCCGAGGGTGTAGCCCATCTCGGACAAATGATATTCAAGCTGTCGAAGGTTGTGGCTCATTGCAATGGCTTCATCCAATGCAGTACGGGCGAGGTTGTAGCGTGTGGGCATACCGGCTTTATCCTTTTGCGTCAGAATGCGGGGCGACTGGTAGGCTTCCGGGTTTTGCACCACGGACAGTCCGTGTTCCAAGCAGACTTCATCGGCAATGTGGCGGAAGTACCACCACGCCTTTTCCTTGTTCTGCAATCGCTTGCCGTCCCTGAACGAAACGGAGTTCACAACGAAATGGCAATGAAGATGCTCCGTGTTCAGATGAGTGGTCACAAGGACTTGAAAACGGTCGCCCCACATTCTTTCTGCGAACGCCATACCGACCTGCTGTGCAAGCTCCGGCGTGATGTCGGTTTCCTCAAAACTGAGATAACCGTGATATGCTTGGATGCCATCCGGCTTGTCAAATTGCTCTTTCACCGTGATGAACTGTTCACGGGCAGTTTGCGGATTACAGTGGATGCCCTCACAGAACAACTCCCGTTCTGTTTTCTCTCCGTCTTTTGCATAAGCGACTACATCACGGAGTGCCTGATAATCGGCATTGCTGTACTTGGACTTTGACTTTGTGGTTTTCTCAGGATTGGAAGCGTAGTCGAGAACGGTCGCAAGGCGAACCGTGACCGGCCACAGCTTACTTACTGCCATTTCAGATCGCTCTCACCGGGGCGAAGAAACTGACGCTCCATATCTGCCTGAAACTTGTGCAGGCGATCCAACTCACTGTTCAGCTTCTGCGTGTCGATAAAGCCGAGGGCGTTTGCCTTGACGGAAATCTGATGGATGTTATTGCCGATGGCGGAGAACTCCCGCATCGCATCGTAGAAACGGTCATCTGGCTTCTCCTTCGGCTCATAACCACGGAGCAGCAGACGGACAAGCGCCGCTTCAGACAGGCAGGTTTTCTTTGCTTTCTTCTGCAAGTCCTGCGCTTCGTCACGGGAAAACCAAAACTGCTTCTTGATCGTTCTTTTCATAAATGGATTTCATCCTTTCTCTTGAAATGTGTGGTGCTTCTTGCACGGGGTATTAGGGGGTTCCCCCTAACGAGCGATTTACTGTTTTTGACCGGTAGGAGTAAAAACAGTCTGCTCGTTAAGATAATACAGAGCGTTCGGGGGAACCCCGTTCTCATTGAGATCAGCGTTCTTTGTCCGCCCTGACGGGCTTAAAAGGTACTGCCACGATCTCATTGTTGACTCTCATAAAGCGTTCGGGGTATTTGAATTTCTCACGGTATTTCTCCGCAAGGTCAGGCGGGAGGGACTGAAACCTCTCTGCATCGAAAGGTGCGTAAGTAATGAAAAACTTCCCGCAGATAATGTCCAGCATCTCACGGGAAGGCTCCATCATATAGCACTTTTCAATTTTCCAAGCGTTCTCGCCAAACATATAACCGTCCAGTCTGACGCACGGGTCAGTTCCATCAAGGCACGACCCGAAGATGGAATAGCCACCCATTCCAGCCTGAAACGCCTTGTTGTTGGAGCTGACGCCATAGGTTCTTGCCCTCTCATCGTATGGCTTGTCGAAGCTGTCCTGCGTGAAAACGATATAGCCGGAGAGGTGTTCTTTGCCCTCATTTTCTGCTTCACAAAAGCGGCTCCGCATCTCGGCAAAGGTCATTTCAACGGCTTGTGGCTCTCCATAAACCGCCCGGTTCGGGGTCAGACCGTTAACCTTGCCCTCCTCATTGCAGATGATGGCGACCTCATCCTCAAAGGGCATATATTCCTCGATGTCGCCGCCGACAACCTCCTGCATAGCTTCCAAGGTGTCGTCGATCTCGATCATCTTGGGGTACTTGTTCGGCTCCACGAGCAGAACGGAAATCTTTCCGTCGCTTGCTTTCACCGGCTCCTTACAGGGTGATTTGTCGAAAGAAATCGACTTGAACCCGATACTGTCCACGAAGTAAAAGCCGGGATTCAGGGTGTCGCTCTCCCTGATTTCGACTACATCCGACACAGAAAGAGAGCGTCCTTTGTAGTCGGCGGGATGGTCGATATTGAACTTCTCATAGATGGTTTCGAGGGAATTGCAATCGAGTTTCCCGTCATAAACTCGGTCGTAGAGGACGGGATCGACCTCCTTGGAGTGCTGGAATCGTTCAAGGGAATCCAGCCCCAAGAAGCATACACGATTGTTGTCCCGGTCTGTGTTGATCTGATAAATGCTGAACTCAGTCATCGTTCATTCGTCCTTTCTTTGGTTTTGTTGCGGTGGATACCGAGCTGGAAACAAAGAAAGTCATTGTAGTCCTTGCCGCAGGGCGGAGGACTGTCAATGACTTCATACTTGCTCGGCAATATGGTTTTCAGCGCAAGGCTGGCTTTTCTCCCGGCATTATCATTGTCGAAGTTCAGGAAGATTTTCTTTATCTGTGGCTTTTCATT